>Ga0210394_10000520_pt1 | contig 79576 bp, 70 predicted proteins | sample IncBWC12MmetaG_FD_160121 | JGI IMG/M metagenome (GOLD analysis project Ga0210394, IMG submission 160121) | Forest soil microbial communities from Barre Woods Harvard Forest LTER site, Petersham, Massachusetts, United States - Inc-BW-C-12-M | ecosystem: Environmental > Terrestrial > Soil >... | reverse complement strand
CGTTGCAACCTTTTGGAAATCTATCGTGTGCCGAACCGGAAGACGATTCCGGCGCCATAGCGGAAGTTGTTCTGGCGGTTGTTGGCGCCGTCGGTGAATTTGGTCAGGAAGTATTCGGCCTGAACGGGGCGAATGGCGAAGTGTTCAGAGATTTTGAAATCAACGCCCCCGCCCACGGTCATCGCGAAGGCGGTCAGGGGAGCGGTGTCGATGCTATGGGCTCCGCCGAACAGGACCTGGGCAAAGGGCGTGACGTTCCCGTGACCGCGAAACCCGTGTCCGCGAAAATTGATCCGCGGCCCGAACAGGTAGGAGAGAACTCCGGCGTGGAAGCCATCGCTGGTGTAGTAGCCTCCGAAGTCTGCTACCAAGCCGAGCCAATCGTTGGCATTGTAAGCGAACTGACCGCTGCCTCCGTTGAAGTTGAACGAAGTGCCGAGATCGCTCACTCGAACATAGTTGTACCCCGCGTACAATTCGGCTTTCGGCGTTTCATCCTGCGCCTTGGCCGGTGCGGCGAGTGCAGACATCCCGAGCAAAGCTAGAACCCAAAATGACTTCCGTATTCTTTCCATCTGTCAGTGTGCTTTTGCAGCGCAGCTAGTGTAGGAGGTCTTCGCGGCAATTCTTGTAAGCAAAATGTAAATTCTAAGTCACCGGGATGTAAACCCTGCTTTCCCAAGATTTCCCAGGTCTCGCAAAAGCGGCGAGACCTAGGGCACCCCGGAACCCGTCGTGGTAGAATTCCGGGCTGGATGAAGGTTGTTGGACTTCTAATTTCATCCATCGAACGGAGATCGCCATGCCGAAGTTTCTTATCGAGCGCGAAATTCCCGGCGCAGGCAAGCTCAGTGCCGCGGAGCTGCAATCCATTTCACAGAAATCTTGCAGTGTGTTGCGCTCCCTTCCCCAGGTGCAGTGGGTCGAAAGCTATGTGACCGACGACAAAATCTATTGCGTCTATATCGCGCCCGATGAGCAGGCGGTTCGTGAGCACGCTCGCCAGGGCGGTTTCCCGGCCAACTCCGTTGCCACTGTCCGCCGCATGCTTGATCCCACCTCCGCCGAAACCGCCTCGCGGTAAGAAGGAAAAGCGGGGCCAGTCTGCCGGAGTAGGGCGTACACTTGATGCCGCGATTGCGGAAAATGACGACAAATCAGCGAATGCGCGCTAAACACCTCGTCTGTGCCACCGCGCTCATGGTCTCGTGGCTCGCTAGATCAACCGCGCAGGATGAGCCCCCCGCCTCGCCGAAACACTATACGGTTTCCATACGTGACTGTCCGGAGCCCGTATGTACAGCCCCGCCGATCAAAGCTGACGACATAGAACAGATGGTCAATCAGATCTGTACCCAGACTGAAAAATCGCGCAAGTTACTGGAAGGTCTCCTGCCTCGGGGAAGGAAGGGTCTCGAGGAGAGCCTCAGTGCGGCAGGGGTGTCCCGAGTTGTTACAAATGACCTAAACGGGAGCAGGGGGGACACGTGGAACGCGGTTACGATCCTCGATATTCTTACGAAGACAAGCCACAGATGCGAGAAGGGGGTGTACATCGAGTGTGAAAGTAGCTGTGAGAAATATCAAACGGCGTGGTCTCGTCCAAGGACAGGATGGACCGTGCACCTGTGTACAAACGCGTGGTGTAAGACTCCAAAAGCAACCGCTTGCAATTCTCCATGAGTTGACACATCTCGGGGGAGCCGACCACGATATGGAGACGGGAGCGCACGCTTTGGCTGACCGGATAAGCGCGATCATTCCGGCGCTCGCCAGCGCTTCTGATCGAATCCACTAGGACGGGCCGCCGCCAGCCCCCGGAGTGCCATCACATCCCGTGCCGCCGCAGTTCCACGTTGCCGTTTACGGTTTCAACCTTCAGGTCGCGGCCGCCGCTGCCGATCTGGCCTTTCACTATGTGCCCACCCAGGCTGCCCTGCACGGTAAGCGGGAAATCCGATTCGAGGCGGCCATTCACGGACTTGAAACTGACGTCGGCATTGGTGTCGCTGGGTAGTTCGAGGGTGATCGAGCCGTTTACACTCTCGGCTTTCAGAGTGCCGGTCCAATCGGAGCGGCCCATGCGGGCTTCGAGGCTTCCATTCACCGAAGAAATCTCAGCCCACGACTTGGTGGAGACGCGCACGCTGCCATTGACGGAGCTGGCTTTCACGAAACGGCCGATGTTCTCCGCCGTTACGCTGCCGTTCACGTTCTCGGCAGAGAAACGAACATTCTCCGGAACCCTGACGGTGAAATGCACCTTGGTATGGTCATTATGGCTGCCGAAGGAATGACTACTATGGCAATCGCTGCTAAACCAGCCAGGATACACGGCGCAGATGGTGATGCCATCGGCATGCTGTGCGACCTCAATCTTGACCTCGTCGGCGTGCGGGCCGCTCTTCTCTGCGGTTACTTCCACCTCGGCGCCGGCGGCCAGGTCAGCTTCGATGTCGCCGTTGACGTTCTTGATCTCAACCACGTTTTCGGGCGCCAGTTTGCCTTTCCAGTGGAATTCGCGTCCCTGGTCTTGCGCCCAGGACATCGCAGTGATCAGAATGAACGACAGCGTAAGCAGGGAACAGTTCCGAAAGCTTCGAGTGGACATAAGTGCGCCTCCTTGGTCTCAGACGCTGATACGGTCAGGTTGTGAGCAAAGTTCCGGGGAATCTTGGCCAGACTCCCGAGAGGGCCGGGAGGACAGCTTGGATCAGAAGCGGCGCCGCACGAACTAAACGGCTGTGGTCATTTCACTGCGGCGGGTTGCGGGCTCCATCTTCAGGAGTTTCAGGTCGGTCTCGCGTGCAGCCTCGAACTCCTGCAGTTCAAACAGGGTGTCGGTGATGGCGGCCAGCCCGGCGCTGGAGCGGAGCAGCACCATCAGCAAATACTTCTGCGCCACCTTGCGGTCGGCGGGAGGGACTAGTTTCCACCAGCGCCGCATGGATTCTCGCACATCTTCCTGACTCTTTTCGTTTTCTACCAGGGCATCGAGCAACTTGTGGACTCGGCCCTTGATGGCCTGATACGAGACAGAGATTTCCTGCGCCATGGTCGCACCGCCGAGGGCTTGCCCGGCAATAGTTTGGCCAAACTGTATCTCCCGCTCAGCCTATGATTTCCGGGTTTCAGACTCCCAGTTGTTGGAGAAAACCCGAGGTCAGATATGGATTTCCGTAGGGTTGCAGGAGTTCGCCAGGGTGGAGGCGGTCTCCCTGATAAACCACGAAGGACACAAAGGAAGACGAAAGAAAGCCTAAGAATCCGGATCTTGGTGTAACTTGGTGTCCTTCGTGGTTGATGAATTCAGGACACAGCACTACCATCTAAGCCATGCCGGTCGAGACCGAGATTACGCAGAGCACGTACGTGCCGATTCGCGCGCCCCGAGGCTCCAACCTCTCCTGCAAGGGCTGGGCACAGGAAGCCGCCATGCGCATGCTGATGAACAACCTCGACGAAGAGGTTGCCGAGCGTCCCAAAGACCTGGTGGTTTACGGAGGGACCGGCCGGGCAGCGCGCAATTGGGAGGCGTATCACGCGATCGTGGCATCGCTGAAGAATCTTGCGAATGACGAGACTCTGCTGGTGCAATCGGGCAAGCCGGTGGGAATTTTCAAAACCCACGATTACGCCCCGCGAGTGCTGATCGCGAATTCGAATCTGGTTGGCCATTGGTCAAACTGGGAGAAGTTTAACGAGCTGGAACGCGCCGGACTGATGATGTATGGGCAGATGACGGCGGGTTCGTGGATTTATATCGGCTCGCAGGGAATTGTCGAGGGAACATTTGAGACTTTTTCGGCGGCGGGGGAGAGACATTTAGGCGGCGACCTGGCGGGCAAGCTGATTGTAAGTGGCGGCATGGGGGGCATGGGCGGAGCGCAGCCTCTGGCCGCAACCATGGCGGGCGCGGCGTTTCTGGGCATTGACGTTGATCCGGAGCGCATCAAGAAGCGGCTGAAGACAGGCTACTGCGACTTCATGGTAACCACGCTGGATGAAGCGCTGCGGATTCTAAAGAACGCGGTGCGGAAGAAAGAGAACGTTTCGGTCGGTCTGGTAGGGAACTGCGCGGACATTATTCCTGAACTTGCCGAGCGGGGCGTGGTGCCGGACATCTTGACGGATCAGACGTCGGCGCACGATCCGCTGAACGGATATGTGCCGAACGGAATGACGCTCGAGGACGCGCTGGCATTGCGCAAGCGGGATCCGCAGGCGTATCAGGAGAAATCTTTGGACGCGATCGCCCGCCATGTGGAAGGCATGTTGCGCTTGCAGAAAATGGGCGCGGTTACGTTCGACTATGGGAATAACATTCGGACGTTTGCGTTTGAGCGTGGCGTGAAGAATGCGTACGATTTTCCGGGATTTGTGCCGGAATATATCCGGCCGTTATTTTGCGAGGGCCGCGGCCCGTTTCGCTGGGTGGCGCTGTCGGGCGAAGCTTCGGATATTCATGTGACTGATGATCTGGTGCTGGACCTTTTCCCTGAGAACCGGACCTTGCGGCGCTGGATTGAGCTGGCGCGCAAACGGATTAAGTTTCAAGGATTGCCGGCGAGAATCTGCTGGCTGGGATACGGAGAGCGGGCGCAGTTTGGGCTGGCCATGAACGATCTGGTGAAAAAAGGCAAGATCAAAGCGCCGATCGTGATTGGGCGCGATCATCTGGATTGCGGATCGGTGGCGTCTCCGTTTCGCGAGACCGAAAGCATGAAAGACGGCAGCGATGCCGTCGCGGACTGGCCGCTGCTGAATGCGCTGCTCAATACGGCCTCAGGCGCTTCGTGGGTTTCGATTCATAATGGCGGCGGAGTGGGAATTGGGTATTCGCTCCATGCCGGACAGGTAACCGTGGCGGATGGCAGCGAGATGATGGCCAAGCGTATCGAGCGCGTGCTGACGACGGACCCAGGGATGGGGATCATTCGGCATGTGGACGCGGGGTACGAGGAGGCGAAGGAGTTTGCGAAGAAGAGCGGTGTGAGGGTGCCGATGGAAAAGCCGGTCGTTGGTCGTTAGCCGTTCGTCGTTCGCGAAGGCTAGACGCGCCGGGCTGCTAGACTACTTTAGCCGTGATCTCATCCCTAGAGGGCCATCAGCCAATGCAAGGCCCATTGCTCCTCGCTAGTATCGGCCAGCTTCTAACATTGCGTTCGCCCTCCGGTAAGCTGGGTCCGCGACGCGCTTCCCAGCTCCGGGAATTGGGCATTATTAAAGATGCTGCCGTGCTCTGCGTGGGCGGAAAGATCGTTTCCGTCGGCAGGACCAAAGACACCTTCCGCGATCGCTGGCTGAATAAAAACCGGAAGAAGATCCTGGAAATTGATTGCGCGGGCAAAGTCGTTTTGCCGGGTTTTGTTGATTCCCATACCCACCCCGCGTTCGTTGCACCACGGCTGGTAGATTTCGAAAAGCGCATTTCGGGCGCGAATTACGAGCAGATTGCAAAGGCGGGCGGCGGCATCCGGTCGAGCGTGGCAGACGTTCGCAGCGTGAGCAGAAGGGCGCTGGCGGAAAAAATCCTGGCCGCGCTACGCGAGATGGCCGGGCAGGGAACTACGACGGTGGAAGCCAAGTCCGGATACGGACTGACCGTAGGATCAGAACTGAAGTCGCTGGGAGCTATCCGCGACGCAGCCGCCTGTTGGCCCGGAACGGTCGTCGCCACTCTGCTGGGAGCCCATGTTGTGCCAAAAGAATTTCAGGGACGCTCACCAAAATACGTTGAGACCGTCTGTAAAGAGATGATCCGGCTGGCGGCGAGGCGGAAGCTCGTCCAGTTTGTGGACGTTTTTTGCGACCGCGGGGCATTTTCGCCGAAGGAAGCAGAAACAATCTTTGAAGCGGCTGGACAGCATGGTTTGGGGGTGCGGGCCCACGTTTGCCAGTTGCGCGAGGCTCGCTTGCAGCCGCTGCTAGGGTTTAGGCCGGCCTCGCTGGATCACATGGATCACGTGAGCGACAGAGATGTCAAAGCGTTGGCTGGCTGCGATACGGTTGCTACGCTGGTGCCGGGAGCGAACTATTTCCTGGGATTGGACAAGTTTCCGCCGGCCAGGAAACTGATTGACGCGGGCGTGGCGGTAGCGCTGGCTACGGATTACAACCCGGGGTCCTCGCCTACGCCCAGCATGCCATTTGTTATGTCTCTGGCATGCACGCACATGATGATGTCGCCGGCCGAGGCGATTGCCGCATCGACGATCAACGGCGCGTGGGCGCTGCGATTGCAGGACCGTAAGGGATCGATCGAATCGGGCAAGGATGCTGATTTGGCGCTGTTCGATGTCGCGGATTACCGCGAGATCCCGTACTGGTTTGGCTCGAATCATTGCTCGTTCACGGTTTTGAACGGGACGGTTGCGGCGTCCGGCCGGTGGGGTGTATCAGAGTGAACTTTTGCGCTTGCGGCTGCGTATTACGGTATGTTCCGGGTGCGGTGTGCCTCTGAGATGCCGTTCTTGCGGGAACGAAATAATGCGCTTGGCGTTCCCTAAATTTCAAATGAAATTCTGAACCGACTCGACGATTGAGGACAATATGAAAAGATTCTGTCTGCTGTTTGCAGTTTCCCTGTTTCTGAGCGGTCTAGTGGCGGCCCAACGGTTGCCACAAATTGCCACTCCCGAGGCGTACAAGCTGACCTGGACGCCGGATTTTGACAAAAATAATTTTGCAGCCGAAGAAATCATCCAGATTCGCCTGTTGAAGCCGACTTCCGAGATCGTGCTGAACGCCTTGGAAATAGATTTTCAGGACACCGCCATCACCAGCAACGGCGCGACCCAGAAAGCCAAAGTCAGCATTGACAAAGACAAAGAGCAGGCAACCCTGGCTTTTGACAATCAGATCCAGCCTGGCCCCGCCACCATTCAGATCCGTTACACGGGCATTCTGAACGACCAGTTGCGTGGGTTCTACCTGGGCAAGGATTCGGATGGGCGGAAATACGCCGCCACCCAGTTTGAGTCCACGGATGCGCGCCGGGCGTTTCCATCATTTGACGAGCCCGCTTATAAGGCGACTTTTGATATCACGGTGATTGCAGACAAGGGAATGACTGTCATTTCCAACAGCAAGGTCGCGTCTGACACGCCGGGACCGGTGGAAGCCAAGCACACCGTGCACTTCACGACCACGCCGAAAATGTCTCCCTATCTTGCCGCAGTGGTCGTTGGCAACTTTGAATATCTGGAAGGCTCGGCGGATGGGATTCCGATTCGCGTATATAGCAGCCCGGGCAAAAAGGAACTGGGTGTATTTGCGCTGGATGCCGCCGAGAACATCATGAAGTATTACAACAAGTATTTTGGCATCAAGTACCCCTACGGAAAGCTGGATTTGGTGGGACTTGCTGATTTCTCGGCGGGCGCAATGGAGAATACCGGCTGCATCACCTTCCGCGAGGTCATTCTGCTGCTGGATGACAAGCACGCGGCAGTCGAGCTTAAGAGGGAAGTTGCTTCGGTGATCGCGCACGAAATGGCGCACCAATGGTTCGGCGACCTGGTGACCATGCAGTGGTGGGATGACATCTGGCTCAACGAAGGTTTTGCCACCTGGATGTCGAACAAGCCGCTCGAAGCCTGGAAGCCGGAGTGGCACGCGGAACTGGATGCGGTGAGACAAACCACGGGATCGCTGAATACGGATTCCCTGGCCAACACCCGGCCGATTCATCAGGAGGCAGAGACTTCGGCGCAGATCCTGGAATTGTTTGATGGCATCGCCTATGGCAAGACTGCGTCGGTGCTGCGCATGTTGGAGTCCTATCTTGGACCGGAAACTTTCCGCGCGGGCGTGAACGCATACCTGAAACAACATGCCTATGGCAATTCCACCGCAGCCGATTTTTGGAGCGCGCAGGCGCAAACCTCGAGGAAGCCGGTGGACAAAATCATGCCCACGTTCGTCGAGCAAGGGGGCGAGCCGTTTGTAAGCATCAAGGCGCAATGCTCCGGCAATTCCGAGACTGCGCGTCTGGAGCAGCAGCGCTATTTCTATGACCGCACGATGTTCAATGCCAGTTCCGACCAACTGTGGCAGGTACCGGTGTGCTTGAAGAGTTCGTCATCCGAGAAGAACGGGCGCTGCGAGTTGCTGACCGAGAAGCAAGGCAATGCAACTCTGAAAGGGTGCTCGCCCTGGGTTTATGGAAACGCAGGCGGGGTGGGCTACTACCGCTCCGGGTACGATGCGGAGACGCTACGCGCTATGACGAAGGACCTGGAAACGGCGCTGACGCCCTCGGAGCGGATCATGTTGCTGGCCGACGCATGGGCGTCGGTGCGCGTGGGCCGGGAGACGATTGGGGATTATCTGGCTTTAGCCGACGGCCTGCAGGGGGATCGCAATCGCGCCGTGGTCAGCGAATTGGTAAATCAGCTGGATTACATCGGCGAACACCTAGTCAATGCTAGCGACCGGGATTCCTATAATTTGTTCGTCCGGAGGCTTCTTGGTCCGGCCGCCAAAGAGGTGGGCTGGCAGCCCAAGGCGGGCGAGAGCGACGAGCAGAGCATTCTGCGGACACGCCTGCTTCACGGTCTGGGCTATGTAGCGCGCGACCCTGAGGCTGCGGCGGTGGCGCGAAAGATCGCTGATCAGGCGTTGCAAGACTCATCTTCAGTGGACCGGGAATTGGCGTCCGAGGCGCTTCCCATCGCGGCGTGGAACGGAGATGCCGCGCTTTACGACCAGGTCATGGACCGACTAAAGACAGCCAAGACGCCCGAGGAGTATTACACCTATCAGCAGACTCTGACCCAGTTCAGTGATCCCAAGCTGCTACAGAGGACGCTGGACCTTGCACTCACCGACGATGTTCGTTCGCAGGACAAGTTGTTCGTGATCTCGGGTGTGATGCAGAGTCCGGCCGGGGAACGACTGGGATGGGATTTCGCTAAAGCGCATTGGGCTGAGATCGAGAAGGTGGGCGGAGGCTTCGGGAGCGGAGTCATTGTGCAGTCCACGAGTTCATTCTGCGATGCTGGGCTGCGCGACGAAGTCAAAGACTTCTTCGCGGTCCACCCAGTGGCCACTGCACAGCGAGGTCTCAAGCAGTCGCTGGAACGGATGAACTACTGTATCGACCTAAAGGCGCAGCAAGGAAGCCAATTGGCTGCCTGGCTAAATCATCAGGGCGGCTCGGCGGGGGAGTAGAGAGCCGACGGTCAATAATGGTCGCTGTGGCCGCGGGTTAGGAATTCAATTCTGAATTTGCCCCGCGGCCTACGGCGGAAGGCGACAGCCAACGACTCCATCGCATTGAGCGAATCCGTCTGGCATTGCTATAATCGTGTTGTTCCACAGCTTTGCCAGCATCTGACTGCCCGCGTCGCTCGGTCAACTCCAATCGGCGTAGCAATCCCGGCCCGTGCGTGGGAACCACGCAGCACGATGCCCGGAGAGTCAGTGCTCCAGGATGGCCAGGTAGCTCAGGTGGTAGAGCGCAGCCCTGAAAAGGCTGGCGTCGGCGGTTCAACTCCGTCCCTGGCCACCATCTTTTCAAAGACTTACGCATCTCAATTCCCTCGGTTTGCCTCCAATTGCGTCCAATTCAGTTCGTGCTTTTGAGACTATAATTCTGCGCGCGGATGACGCTAATTACTGGCACGAAACTCGGGCCGCATGAAATCATCGCACCGTTGGTTCTTACCACCGACTGGATCGGGAACGATTTCGCTTGAGTATCGCATGAAGGTACCCGCCAAAGCCGACCACGAACGATTCCAGAGCGGTGCACAGGATTATGCCGCCTACCTCGAGACACCAGAGGGCCGGTTGCGCGCCGACTTGATCTTTGCCAACCTAGAGGAGTTTCTTCCTCTGTTGAAGGAAAGGGACTCGTTGTGTGTATTGGATGTCGGGTCCGGCACAGGAGCGACGGCCGTTCGCCTGGCGCGCCTTGGCATGGATGTTACGCTGCTGGATTCGTCTGTGGCGATGCTGGATTTGGCGAAACGCGCAACACAGGAAGCAGGAGTTACGGACAGGGTCGTACTGCAACATGGGGACGCTACGCAGATGAACCTGGTTGAGGCGGCATCGTTCGATGTAATTCTATGCCATAACGTACTGGAATATCTCGACGACCCGATGGCTGTGTTGCGCGGTGCGGCTCGCGCCTTGCGGGGTTCGTCAGCGATACTGTCACTCCTTGTGCGGAACCGGGCCGGCGAAGTATTCAAGGCCGCGATCCAAGCAGGCGACTTGGCGGCTGCGGAAAATAACCTCACCGCTGAGTGGGGACAAGAGTCGTTGTACGGAGGCCGGGTACGACTATTTACATCGGATAGCCTGCAAGCCCTGCTGAAAGCGGCGTCGCTGAAAGTGATTGCCGAGCGCGGCGTACGCGTCCTTGCGGATTACTTGCCGTCGCGGATTTCTCGCACTGCAGACTACGAACGGATTTTTGAATTGGAGCGGAAGCTGGGCAGCCGGCCAGAGTATGCCGCAGTCGCGCGCTACACACACTGCCTGGCACGTTGCGTAGGTTCGGTGGCGGAGGACGGTGCGTGACCAACGTCCCTGTCCAAGCTTCGGGCACCGCATCCAGCGCAAAGGCGTCCGATGCCACGATTGCGCTTGGGCTCGGGCTCACGAACGAGTGTAATCTTTCCTGTTCTTTCTGCTATCGCGATCCGGTTCGCACAGACCGTCTCTCGCTGGAACAGGTGAAGTCCGTCATGGAACGCCTTCCCATCCGCTCGGTAAATCTGGGCACTGGCGAGAACGGAATGCATCCGGACTTTAGAGCGATTCTGGCGTACCTGCGCAAAAAGCCCATCAAGCTAACGATCACTTCCAACGGCCACAGTGTTGCTGGGCTGGATGACGACGAGTTGCGCGCCTTTCACGATATTGAATTTTCGCTCGATTACCCGACGCAGGCGGAACAGGATGCACAGCGCGGAGACGGCAATTGGGATCTGATCCGTCGGCAAGCGGAACGTTGCGTAAGGCTCGGCGTGCCGGTAACCATCATCGCCGTCATGATGAAGGCAAACTACCTGCGTCTGGCGGAGGTCGCGCGAGTGGCCAAGCGGTTTGATGCTCCCCTGCGTGTGAACGTGTACCAGGCCGTGCGATCCGATATCTATGCCTTGTCCTACGAGGAATACTGGGAGGGGTTCCGGCGTCTCTTTGCGGAAACGGACGTGATCGCCATTGGTGAGCCGCTGGTGCGAGCGATGGCGGGCCTCCCGCCGCTCCGCGCAGGATGCAGCGTAAGCACCGTTAGGGTTACGCCGCGCGCCACGACTCAGCCCTGCGTTTATTGGCCAGGAGCAGGAGAGCCGCTGTCGGACTTGATCTCGATGGGGCTCGACATTCTAGACTCCGCCCCCTTCGAGCAAGCGCGCACTCTTCCCAACGCGTGCCAGCCTTGCGAGTTCCGGGACTCATGCCATGGTGGCTGCGCCGGACGACGACGCCTCCAGGGCGCGCTGCTAGAGCCTGACTACTATTGTCCGATCGTTCGCCGCGAACGCCGAAGTCTGCGGATCCGCATGGCAGCCAGTCGCGATCTGCCCAAGGTGAGCAGTTCCTGCACTACCGTCGTGATTGCCAGGGAGACTGATTCGTGACGAACGAAATCGATAGTGCGAACCCGCCGTTATTTACTTGCGGGTTCGTCTTATTTTGCGTCCACCCAGTTGTCTGATCCCGTCATTTTAACGGCTACATCCGAAATGAAGATGTGCAGGGGCTTGCCGTCGGCGTTGCCGCGGTGCTCGGTCGAGATAAGCAGCGGTCCCGCCTTCTTGTAGCCTGTCCAGGTTGCTTTGACGAGGCTTGGCTTTTTGTCCCCGCCGTGATGGAACACAAGGTACTCGACGCGGTTGTCTTTGCCGACGTAAAGGTCCCAGGTGTCGCCGGGGGTGTAACCGCCGAGTTCTGCTCCATATTTCACCGAGACCAGCGTCGCTGACCCGGCCCCCGCCGGCAGTTTCTTCATACCTTCATCGGTCACAGTGGCGCTCGTGTCCCAGTAAGCATGTAACGGGAACAGGAGCCAATAATTATCGTTGGTGAAGCCGGCATCAGTTTGCTTCTTTGTGTCGTCGTTGATCTCGGAGCGCATGTAAGTAACCTTGACCGGCTTACCGTCCTTATCTTTTCCTTCAAAAGTAACTTTGCCGGTCTTGGGTTCCCATTCCCAGGTACGGGAAGCTTTGAAGAGCCCGGTGATTTCCCCGTTCCAGGTGTAGCGGATCGCTTCGACCTGCCCAAATGAATCAAGACCATAGGTCTTGGCGATCTGTTCGAGAATTGGCGGGCGAGCCTGCGCCCAGGAGGTTGCAGCAAGGACCAGCACTCCGTAAAACAGAAGACCCATCACGGTTAAACGGCGGGCATTTGTCATAGAATTGGCTCCTCGGTGAATTGAATGTAATGTTGGATGACGGGCAAAAACTTGGGGATACAAGATTAGAGTGTGGCCTTGTACCCTTCGCCACGCCATCCATCCCTTCTTCGGTTGGCCGCCCATTATATAGGTAGAGTTCGCCATGGGCATCTAGTCGGCTGAGCCTCGGGTTAGCGGCGTTCGTTTGAGCCGGCGTAACCCGATAATTGCGGCGGCAATTGCCACGGATCCGTATTCCAGCAGCATGATCCAGCCAGGAACCAACCACGGGCGCCCAAGCGCGCGCAGATGCCAAACATAATAAGTTGGGATGATGCTGACTGTCCAGATGATGATCGGCGCGGTCGAGGCCGACCGCGCGAACGGCAGCAGCCAGAGCAGGTACCACGGATATACTACCGGTGCACATAAGAGCGATGCTGCCATCGGCCAGGCAAATGCGTCCGCAGACCACGCCACGGACTTCCTTCTCATCCAGATTGCAGTAAGAAAGCCGACGAGCACTGCCAGCCCAACTACAATCTGCGGAGCCGTCACCCGCTCCAGCACTGCAAACACTGGATCATTAAAGCGGAAACTCTGCACGTAAGTGCCGAGCGAGCCGAGTGGAATCCGTCCGTGGTCGAGGAAAGGCACGTACAGCAGTCCGACAACGATCACCGTGAGCAGGGCGTCGCGAATCCGAACACGCTTCCAGTAAAGTGGCAGCAGCACAATCGGGAGCAATTTCACAGCGACAGCCAGCCCGAATGCCACGGCTGCAACCGCACGCCAGCGCCGTCCCAGCGCGGCGACGGACACCAACAGCAACAGTGCACCGACGATATCGATGTGACCGCTTCCCGCCACTTCCGTGGCCAGCAGTGGGTTCCAGGCGTAAGCCAGAACCCAGTGCGCTCCTTGCCCACTGCTATGCAAGATTTCGAGCAAAACCAGAACAATTATCAGATCGCATAGTACGAAGGCGAGTTTCAAAGGGAAGACAGACTCATGAATCGCGGTTACGGCGCGGAAGAAAAGCTGAGCGCCCGCTGGATATGGGCTCGGTAAATCCGGGTTGTTCAGCGTGCGGGTCTCGGGTGTGTGCAACGCGGCGAGCGCCGGGTCGCTGGGAACGACAACATAAGGGTTATAGCCGAGCCGCTGCACGCGACCATCCCAAAGGTATCGGTGAATGTCATCATCTGAACCGGGCGGCGAAAGTAGAAATGGAAGATGCCACAAAGCGGCCAGCGCGAGCCCGATGAAGATGACGTGGCGTGGGAATCTCGGCGCAGAAAAGAACTCGCGAACGGCAAGAAGGTACGCAATTCCGGCAATGGCCAGCAAAACGATGAAGGACGGCGCACCCATGCTGCTGAACCTGCGTGAGCAGAGGGTCAGTGCGACAAGCATGACGACGCCGAGAACATACAGCCTGCGGGATGGGGTGAGCTTCACCGGTCTCCCGTGCCCGTCCGCAACTGTGCCACTGTGTGTCCCCACTGTTTCAGCCAGGCTGCCGTTCGCGGTGCCCTGGCCGGAGTGAGCCGCAACTCCGCGGCCAGCCGAGTTAAGTCGTCAGCTACGTCGATATCGTAAAAAGCAGTGGCGAAACCTACGGATAATTCAAGCGCTCGCGTGCGCGATAGGAGTCCCTCCAGCGCGTTGCTTGTGCCCATTCCATCGCCATCGAAAAGCGCTGGATGGACAGCCTTGGCCCCGACGAGATAGTAGCCTCCGTCGTGCGTCGGTCCGACGACTATGTCGTGTGCGGCCAGCGTTTCGAACGCGTCTTCGAGAACAGAACGCGGCAGGTGCGGGCTGTCGCTGTTGAAGGCAACCACGCGTTGCCGGCCAGACGCCGCGAAGTGCGCAAATACCGAGGTCAGGCCTGCCGCAAGGCCCTCGCCCTTCTGGGCAACGACGCTCGCTTCGTTGCCTGCCAACTGGGCCAGCTCGTTTACGTCCGAGTCCGGGCACATGATGGCAACTTCCACATTGCGCAATGACCGCGCCAGCGCGATTGTGTCTTCCAGAAGACAGCAGTAGAAAGCAGTGACACCCTCCGGAGAAAGGCTCGTAGTCAGACGAGTCTTGACCATGCCCGGCTTGGGCGCTTTTGCCATGATTACCAGCACGCAGCCCCTGTCAGGCGAATGTACCGGACTTTCGCTGGAGGATTTCATACGGATCGCTGTGCCCAGACTCACGCTGGCCGCGGCATGCCAGCCCTTCGGTGCCGAAAATAATATCGCACTATCAAGGAAGAGATGAACCACGCCGCTCCGACTGTGCCCCTCAGCGTACCGCTGATCTTCGATTTCCCAATGCGCGGATAATAGCTTACCGGCACCTCAACGATGCGGAATCCTCCCAGGGTGCCCTTTAGGATCATTTCCACCGCCCAGCCGTACGTGGCTTCTTCGAGGGTGAGTCCGCGAAGGACTTCTGCGCGCCCGGCACGGAATGGTCCGAGGTCACTGATCCTGATGCCATATAGAAGCGTAATCAGGCTAGCCGCGAGGCGGTTACCAAATGCAGCGTGCCAGGGCAATGCCCCATGAATCCTCTGCTTCCCCAGGCGCGAGCCCAGCGTAATATCGGCACGTCCGTCCATGATGGGAGCCAAGAGAAGCGGCAGTTCAGCCGGTCGATCGCTGTAGTCGCCATCGAGGAACACAACCACATCAGGAGAATTTGCCGCGGCCAGACCCGTGAGGCACGCTCGCCCATAGCCGCGGCGAGGTTCGTGCAGAACGCGGGCTCCCATCTTTGAGGCGATCTCGGGAGTTCCGTCGGTTGAATTGCTATCTACAACCAGGACCTCAGTGACAATATCGGCCGGGAGATCGGCTAGGACGCGGCCGATGGACTGCGCTTCGTTGTGCGTAGGAATGACGACGGACACTCGCACTTGGTCTTCGCTCAAGTCAACAGGCTCAAGTCAGCAGGCTCAGCTCACCACCACGGAGAGGACGGCCAGCGCCGCGCCAGCCAACCATCTACTCCCCACGCTCGCCCCGCGCGTCCGACCGCGAGCGCAAGCGATGCCATCACTGGAACCAGCAGCTCCCAAATCCACGACGTGCCCCACTCGGATATCCATAAACTTCCCAGGTACAGAAACGCTATAAACGCCATTGGGCGCGTCAGCAGTCCAATGACGAGCAGGATCCCGAGAGAGATCTCGGTGATGGCCTGCATGGGAGCCGCCATCGCGGCGTGACTCGCCGCCAAACCCATTACTGCCTTCCACGCGGCCGGGGAGTGACTATTCTTTATGTAGTAGTTGATCAGGCCTGCGTAGCCCGCTGGAGTGTAGAGACCCTTGCCCAGATTTTCGAAGAAAACCCACACTAACATCGCGCCGATCGTGATGCGAACTATTGCCAGCCCATTTGCTGCGGACGGTTGGCTGGCTGCATTTTGCGTTGGGCTTGCACTCGTCATCATCGTGAACCTCCTACCCCATGAATGCCGTGCCAGTTTGTGACGGGAAGAGAACGACTGGACATCATAAGCGGTTCTTCTCCTACTTGCCAGTGGATGAGCAGCAACGGTCAATGTAGGTTACAGCAGGACTGATAACAAGTAGTATTCTCCTTCAGTTTACCAATCCGGCGTTGGCAGAGAGATTGGGCCTATGCCACATTTCGCACCAGGGGAAAAGGTCTGGCACATCTTAAGAGGGGCTTTGTGAACCGTTGACGCGCTTGCCTCGTACTGCGTAAACAGGATTAATTATCCTCCTCTTGGTAGGCAGATCCCAGATCAAGAGTGTTACGATTTTCCCAGCACGCATTAGGAGCCTATGCCTAAATCAATGAAAGCCCGCCTGACCCAGCCGCTGGTGCGCGAGAACGGTTCGCATGTTCCCGTCACCTGGGATGAAGCCATGGACCGCGTCGTGATGGCATTCCAGAAGTCGATTGCGAAGAAAGACCCGCGGGACTTTGGCATGTTCAGTTGCTCCAAGACCACCAACGAACTGAACTACGCCGCGCAGAAATTCGTCCGCAGCGTGATGGGCACGAACAATATTGACAGCTGCAACCGGACTTGACACGCCCCCAGCGTCGCCGGTCTGGCGGCGGTATTCGGAGCGGGCGGCGGGACAAGCTCGTATCGCGAAATTGAAGACACCAACGTGATCCTGTTGTGGGGATCGAACGCCCGGGAAACCCATCCGATTTTTTTTCACCATTTGCTGAAGGGCATGCAAAACGGCGCGGAACTTTATGTAGTGGATCCGCGGCGTACCAGTTCAGCGCGCTGGGCCAATCTGTGGCTCGGCCTGGATGTAGGTTCCGACATTTCGCTGGCCAACGCCATGGGCCGTGAAATCATCGCCGCCGGGCTGGCCAACGAAAGGTTTATCCAACACGCCACCAGCGGATTCGAAGCCTACAAAGCGCACGTTGAGAAATACACGCTCGAGCGGGCTGAACGCGAAACGGGCGTGCCCGCTGAAGCCATCCGCAAGACGGCCCAGGCCTACGCCCGCGCGCCGCGAGCCCAGGTCTGCTGGACTCTGGGTATCACTGAGCATCATGACGCGGTGGACAACGTGGTGGCCCTTATCAACCTTGCGTTGCTCACAGGGCACGTGGGCCGCTACGGCAGCGGCGTGAATCCCCTGCGTGGACAGAACAACGTGCAGGGTGGCGGCGACATGGGCGCGATTCCTGACCGCCTTACCGGCTTCCAGCATGTTGAAAACGATCAATTGCGCGCCAAGTTTGAGAAAGCATGGGGCGTGAAGATCCAACCCAAACGTGGCTGGCACTTGAGCGATATGTTTGAGGCTATGGATAGAGATAACGCCAACGGCCGCCTGACGACGCTGTACGTGCTGGGTGAAAATCCCGCCGACTCCGAAGCCGACCGGCATCTCGCCCTGAAGCGGCTGGGCGGGCTGGAGTTCCTCCTGGTGCAGGACCTTTTCTATACCAAGACTGCTGAACTCGCAGACGTGGTGCTGCCCGCCGCCGCTGGCGCCTTTGAAAGCGAAGGCACGGTGACCTCCAGCGAGCGCCGCGTGCAGCGGGTCCGTCGCACCGTTCCACCTCCCGCCGGAGTGCGCGACGATCTTGATATCATTTTTGACCTGGCTCGCCGCCTCGGCCATGACTGGGGCACGCCTGATCCCGAAGCTATTTGGAATGAGTTGCGCCTTTTGAGCCCCATGCACGGCGGCATGAGTTACCGCCGTCTGGAAGAAATGGGCGGCATTCAATGGCCGTGCTACGACGAGTCGCACCCCGGAGAAATGTTCCTTCACGGACGGCTATGGAGTGAACCATTGATTGGCCCCCGCGCGCCGTTTAGCGTGGTGGAATTTGAGCGGCCTGTGGACCAGCTTGACGAGCAATATCCCATTCGCCTGACCACCGGCCGGCGTCTCGACGATTACAACACCGGCGTTCAAACGGAAAAGTATTCGTCGCCGCTGCGCCATAAAGAAGCGTTGGATCTCTCTCCGGAAGATGGTCAACGCTACAAGTTGCGGGAAGGTGAAAAAGTCCGGGTGACGTCGAGGCGCGGCTCGCTCATCGCACCGGTGCGTTTTGATTCGGGGTTGCGTCCTGGGCTCGCGTTTTTATCGGTCCACGCCCACGATCAGGTGGCAACCAACGATCTGACGATTGACGCTGTGGACCCCAAATCAGGCACCGCGGAGTTCAAAGCAACCGCCATCCGTATTGAGAAGGCGAATTGAAACAGTATGAGAGGACTTGATTGGACCTTCATCTAACCGACGCGGAAGCGACCGCAGAAGAGTGCGCTGCCGTTGACTCTGAGCTGGGCGCGCCGGAATCAAGCTGGCAAAGCGGCCAGCGGCAAGGCAGCGAGAGGGAGGAGAGCGATCGGCCAATCAGTGACACGCGCGCGGCTTTCAACGGCGGCGCCCGTGGCAGGCGGCATCGTCTTCTACCCGTCCTCCGTGCGATCCAGAACCGCATAGGCTGGATTAGCCCCGGCGCCCTCAACTATGTCGCGTTGCGGTTGGACGTTGCCCCCGCGGAAGTTCATGGCGTGGCATCTTTCTATGGAATGTTTTCCCTCCAGCCCCGCCCTCAGGTTGTAGCCCATATCTGTGATGACATTGCGTGTGTCACACGTGGCTCGGACAAACTTTGTGCCGAACTGGAAGGCACGCTCGGTCCTGCAGCTTCCTCTTGCTCCGGCGGACGCGCGATCTGGCTTCGCAGCCAGTGTCTGGGTCTGTGCGAGCGCGCTCCCGCAGCGCTGGTCAGTGCGGCCGGAAAAAAATCTCATGAACGAGTGTTGGCTCCTGCGTCGGCGGGAGCCGTGCAGTCTCTGGTAGGCGATGCTGTCCACGGTCGCATGCCCGACGAGCCAGACGTGCTGAACATTCAAATCAGCGTGCCTCAGGCAGGCCAGAATAGTGAATCCTTCCCGTTGCGGCTTCTAAATCGCATTGGGCAAGGTGGCGCTCCAACGTTGGAAACCTATGAAACACGTGGCGGCTATCGAGGTCTGCGCAAAGCCATCGACCTTGGTCCCGAAAGCACGCTGCGTGAGCTGTCCGCTTCAAAGCTGCTGGGCCGCGGCGGTGCGGCGTTTCCCATCGCCAAGAAATGGGAAGCGCTTTTCCTGCAGCGACATTTGTTGCAGCAGCAAGGTGGCCGCGCGCACTACGTCGTCTGCAATGCCGACGAATCCGAGCCCGGGACTTTCAAAGACCGCGTCCTTATGGAGGGCGACCCTTTCGCGGTTCTCGAGGGCATGACGATTGCCGGCTTCGTCACCGGCGCCCGGCAAGGTTACATCTACCTGCGCGGTGAATATCCGCTGGCTGCCGAGCGCATGCAAGGCGCGATTGAATCAGCCGAGAAGAGCGGGTTCCTCGGCGCCAATATTCTGGGCCGCGGCCTGCAATTCAACATTGAAATTCGCCGGGGCGCCGGCGCGTATATCTGCGGGGAAGAAACCGCGCTATTCAACTCGATTGAAGGCTATCGCGGCGAACCGCGTAACAAGCCGCCGTTCCCCACGCAGTCTGGCCTTTTCCGCCAGCCGACGGCCGTCAACAACGTGGAAACGCTGGTCAATGTTCCCGGCATCATCCTGGAGGGCGGTGCTGCATACGCCAGGCTCGGCATGGAAGGCTCCGCCGGGACCAGGCTCTTTTGTCTTTGTGGACACGTGGCGCGGCCCGGTGTTTACGAAATCGCTATGGGAACCACGCTGCGCCAACTCATTGATCTTGCCGGCGGTGTTGCCGGCAGTGGCAAACTCCAGGCGGTGCTCCTGGGCGGCGCGGCCGGAACTTTTGTTGGACCCCAGGAACTGGATACGCCGCTTACCTTCGAAGGCACACGCGCTATCGGAGCCACTCTAGGTTCCGGAGTGGTCATGCTGTTTGATGACACTGTCGATCTTCGCCAGATTCTGCTGCGCATCGCGAGTTTCTTCCGCCATGAAACTTGCGGTCAGTGCGTTCCTTGCCGCGTCGGCGTGGTGCGTCAGCAGGAAGCGTTACAGCGCTTGGTAAGCGCAAAGCCGCTGGGCTCGGCAGCGCAGGAAATCGCTATGTTGCGCGAAATGGCCCAGGCCATGCGCGACGCTTCCATCTGCGGTCTGGGCCAGACCGCCGCCAGCGCGCTGGAGTCCGCGATCGAGCGATGGAGGCTGTTCTCATGAGCCAATCCCTGCCCGACACTTCGCAGCCACTCGATGCCCCCCAGCCTACAATCCCTCTACCGCGCGGCCCGGTACCGCAGGCCCCACCGGAGCGCGAACCCCGATTCATTGAAATCAAGATTGATGGCAAACCTGTTTCGGTTCCCGAGGGTTCCACCATCCTCGACGCCGCAAAGCAACTCGGCATTGACACTCCTACGCTCTGCTTTTTGGAGAGCCTCACCCCGGTCAACGTGTGCCGCGTCTGTGTGGTGGAGTTGGAAGGTTCGCGCACACTCGTACCCGCTTGCTCGCGCAAAGTGGAACCTAATATGTCGATCAAGACGGATTCCGAGCGTGTCCGGTTGAGCCGCCGCCTGGTGCTGGAATTTCTGGCTTCGTCCGTGGACCTTTCTACAGCACCTGCGATGCAGGAGTATATGGGCCGGTACGACGCGCATCCTGAGCGCTTCGGCGCAGCCTGCGCCACAGTCGCCCAGGCGGTAAAAATCGACAACGAGCTTTACGTCCGCGACTACTCGAAATGCGTTCTCTGCTACAAGTGCGTGGAAGCCTGCGGCGTAGATGCGCAAAACACTTTTGCGATTGCCGTGGCTGGTCGCGGTTTCTCCGCCCACATTGCCACTGAATTTGATGTTCCTCTGCCCGACTCGGCTTGCGTCTATTGCGGCAACTGCATCGGCGTCTGCCCCACGGGCGCGCTGATGTTCAAGAGTGAATATGACATGCGCCAGGCCGGCACCTGGAACGAAAGCCGCCAGACGCAGACGGACACCATTTGTCCTTATTGCGGCGTAGGTTGCGACCTCACCGTGCTCCAGCAGGAGGGCCAGATCGTTCGTGTGACCTCGCCGCTTGACCACAGCGTCACTCACGGGAATCTTTGCATCAAAGGGCGTTTCGGCTGGCAGTTCGTGCAAATTCAGCCGGTGGCCAGCGAAAAATAATTGCGCTGCCCATTTTCGTAACCGCTGGCGAACCGGTGGCAATAGTTGGTTTATTCTTACTGAGTCGTCTTCTGAGCGCGGAGGGATTGCCGCGGGCGGTGCTGATTTTAGATTTGGAGTCAGGACGTGCCGGTGAACAGCGTAGAACTGAGCAAAATCCGCAAATGCTACGACGATTTCGTGGCCGTGGATAGCTTGTCGCTGGTCATTCGGCCGGGCGAGGTCTATGGCTTGCTGGGCCCGAATGGCGCGGGAAAGACCAGCACGCTGCGCATGATGATTGGCATCACAGTTCCCGATTCCGGGGTGGTGTCGCTGTTTGGCGAACCTTTGCGGCGGGCGCACGTGCAGCGACTGGGCTATCTGCCGGAGGAACGCGGTTTATATAAGAAGATGAAGGTTTTGGATCAGCTTGTATTTCTCGGTCAACTAAAGGGATTGTCTGGGCATGATGCGGCACAGCGGGCACAGCAGTGGTGCGAGCGCCTGGGTTTGGCGGAGTGGACCGGCAAGAAGATAGAAGAGCTCTCCAAGGGCATGCAGCAGAAAGTGCAGTTCATTGGAGCGATGGTCCACGATCCCCAATTGGTAGTGATGGACGAACCATTCTCAGCCCTGGATCCAGCGAGTGCAGTGGTGCTCAAGGATGCCTTGCTGGACTTAAAAAAAGCGGGAAAGACTCTTCTTTTTTCTACGCATCAGATGGACACGGCGGAGCGCTTGTGCGATTCCATCTGCCTGATCAATCATGGCCGGGCCGTTCTGGAAGGTGATTTGGGCAAGATCCGGGCGGGATTCGGCAAGCGGAACGTGCAGATGAAATATGAGGGCGACTCGCAGTTTCTGCACGATCCGAAACTGGTGCAGTCGTTCAACGACTACGGAAACTACGTGGAAGTGCGGCTGGCTGCGGGGGGCGATCCTCAGGAATTGCTGCGGGCGGCGGCATCGTGCGCCCGGCTCAGCAAGTTTGAGCTGATCGAGCCTTCTCTGGAAGAGATATTTATCGAAGCGGTGGGCAAGGCAAATGCGTAACACCTGGCTCATCATCCAGCGCGAGTATCTGGAGCGGGTGCGCACACGTTCCTTCATTGTGCTTACCCTGCTGCTGCCGGCGATCATGGCCGGAGCGTTTGTCATTCCTGCAAAACTCGCCACCATGAAGAGCAGTAAGACGCAACGGCTGGTAGTGGTGACTTCGACGCCGCAGTTCGGCGAGATTGTGCGCCAACAACTTCTGACCAGCACCAAGACGGATGAGGAGAAAGCCGGCACCGACAAAGACAAAGATAGAGAGGTTGACAACGACGATAAGCCCAGCAGCAACTACGCGATTGACGTGGACTCGAATCTCAGTGAAGCGGAGCGGACCGCTTTGCGGAATCGGGTGAACGCCGGCGACATCGACGGCTACCTGTGGCTGAGCGATGATGCGGTCAAGGCGCGCAAGATTACCTACTACGGCCGGGAGGCCGGCGGGTTCATGGAGAAGTCGTGGCTCAGCGCCCAGTTGGACCGCGCCATCTTGCTGCAGGAACTTGCCCAGCGGGGCGTCAGCGGCGCTGAGGCCGACGAACTGCTCAAGCCCGTGAAGCTGGAGAGCCTACACCTCGAAGCTGGCCGGGAAACCAAAGCCAACGATCGGGGCATGTTCTTTGCGATTTTTGCCATGGTGATGCTGTTGTACACCGCGGTCATTTTCTACGGCGTTTCGGTTATGCGCGCCGTGCTTGAAGAAAAGAACTCACGCGTCATGGAAGTTCTGCTTTCCTCCGCGACCTCAACCGAGCTCATGGCCGGAAAGCTGATTGGCGTGGGTGCGGTGGGCCTAACCCAGATTGGAATCTGGATAGCGATGGCCGGCGCATACACGTTGCCGGCCCTGGCCGCAAGCGCCAGCGCGGGAGAGATCCGGATTCCGCCCCTGACACTGGCAGGTTTTGCCTTATTCTTTCTGCTCGGATACCTGCTTTACAGCAGTATTTACGCCGCCATCGGGGCCCTCATCACCAGCGAACAGGAAGGGCAACAACTCCAGTTCATCATCATTCTTCCGCTCATCATTTCAGTATTCATGATGGGGCCGGTGATGCGCGCTCCGGACTCTCCGGTTGCCGTATGGACCTCGATGGTTCCGTTCTTCTCGCCGGTACTGATGTACCTGCGAATCGCAGTTCAGCCGCCGCCGCTCTGGCAGATCGCTCTTTCTCTAGTGCTGCTGGTGGCCACGATCGCGGGAATGCTCATTCTTTGCGCGCGCATCTACCGCATTGGTATCCTGATGTACGGCAAGCGACCGACTCTGCCCGAAATCGTCAAATGGTTGAAGTACGCGAAAGGGTAATTGAGGGCATAACCCCGGCTGACAAAGCCGATCCGGCCTTGAGTGTGTTGATCCGCCCTATTCAGCGATGGAACCCAGGCAGATTTGTCGGAGTGGTCGGCTCGCGAGAGCTTTGGGCATGAACTGCCGACCTGAAACACTGCTAAAATTCCGTAAGGTCAAATCCCCGTGGAGTGATGCATAAAATGAAGGAGACACCGCAAGAATATATCAAACGCATTGCAGCCTACGTCGAAGGAAAGCAGCCGCTGCAAGTGCAGGCGGCGACTGCGAAGAAGCTGGAGCGATTGATCAAAGGAGTGCCTGCTGCCAAGCTACGCAAGCGTCCAACTCCGGACAAATGGTCGGTAAGTGAAATCCTGGCTCACCTCGGCGACACCGAATTGGTGGGAGGCTTCCGCATGCGGTTGATCCTGGGTGCGCCGGGAACGCCCATCGTTGCCTTTGATCAGGATGCCTGGGTGGTCAGCGGACACTATGAGAAACGTGATGCCCGCAGATCTCTTGAGCAGTTTCGGGTGCTGCGCGAAGCCAATCTCAGGTTGCTGAAGTCGCTTACGCCCGAGCAGTGGAAACACTATGGGATGCATGCTGAGCGCGGCCAGGAGACGATCGAGAAGATTGTCCGTATGTTTGCCGGACACGATCTCAACCACCTGGGACAGATTGAGCGGATTCTGGCGAAGAAGAACTGAGCAGGGCTTCTGAGCCTTCAGAGTGGGGAGTTTTTCTGGCGGAGAGGGAGGGATTCGAACCCCCGATACCCTTTCAGGTATGTCCGCTTTCGAGGCGGATCGTTTCAACCACTCACGCACCTCTCCGCGCCGGACGACTTCTCAAATTGTGGGGTCCTTCGCGCGAAGCGCGCGCTCAGGATTTCGGCAGCGGGCTCCCGGCCTCGCTTTCGCTCTGCCTCACGCCCGCTCAACGCCTCAACTTTCGAGGCGGATCCCTCGGCAAGCTCGGGACTTCAACCGCTCACGCACCTCTCCGCGACAACAACATTCCGGTTTCGCTAACCAAACGAACGACCAAATCCTAGCGCCGATCTCTAAAGAACTTCTGCATCAACTCCGCACAACGGCCAGCCAAAACGCCGCTGCGGACTTCCATTTTGTGATTCAGCCGCGGATGGTTGAGCACCTCCATCACGGAATGGACAGCGCCGGCCTTCGGGTCGTCAGCCCCGAACACCAGACGCTTAAGCCGCGCATGAATCATCGCGCCAGCGCACATGGCGCACGGTTCAATTGTAGCAAACAGTTCGCAGTCGCCCAGACGATGGTTACCGACGTTCGCCGCTGCCTCGCGCAGGGCGACGATCTCGGCATGAGCAGTCGGATCGGTGTCGGCGATATTTCGATTCCACCCACGGCCAACAATCCTGTTTTCATAAATGACAACCGCGCCTACGGGCACTTCGCCCGCGTCCAGCGCCCGCTGAGCGGAGTGGAGGGCTTCTCCCATCCAAAGTTCGTCGTTAGCGTTTAAGTCGATTTTCAAGTCTGGCTCGAACCGAAAACGGCAACCTAAGCGAGAAACTTCTTCAGCTCCCGGCGTAAGATCTTTCCCGACGCAGTCTTGGGCACAGCGTCCACAAAATGAACTTCCCGCGGCTGTTTGTAATGAGTGAGCCGGTCAGCCACGAAGCCGCAAAGTTCATCTTCCAGCTTCTTCGAGGCCACCATGCCGTCGCGCAACACTACGAAGGCCACAGGAATCTCCCCGGCTGCAGCCTCGGGGCGTCCGACCACGCCGCAGTCGCGCACCGCAGGATGCTCCAGCAACAGACTCTCAACCTCGGCCGGGGCCACGGGGAAACCTTTGTACTTGATCATCTCTTTGCGGCGGTCCACCACGTAGTAGAAATCCTGTTGGTCGTGGCGAACAATGTCCCCGGACCAGAACCAGCCATCCCGCAGAGCAGCGGCCGTGGCTTCGGGTGCCTTCCAATAGCCCAACATGAATTGCGGGCCGCGCATCACCAGTTCGCCAGGATCTCCAGTGGGAACCTGGTTGCCGTTTTCGTCTAGCACGCGGCAGTCGGTCTGCACCAGCGGCTGCCCAATGGACTCGGGCCGGTAGAACTCGGGCTGAAGGTAGCCGACGTGGGTCACAGGCGAAGCTTCAGTCATCCCGTAACCCTGGCAAACCAAAACCCCCGTCAAAGCTGTGAATCGTCGAGCCAGTTCTGCTGCGAGCGGCGCAGCGCCCGACTTCACCCAATGCAAACGATGGTTCCCGGGGAATTGTCCTGCTTGGGCGGCCTCGCACAAGGCGTTCATCGCCGGAGGAACTACCGGCATGGTCGTGATGCCCTCTTCCACGAGCAAAGACAGCAATCTTGGAATATTGCAACGTGGCATGAGGACGACGGTTGCACCGAGAGCCAGTGCGGGATTCAACACCACATTAAGTCCGTAAATATGGTAAAGCGGAAGGAAACAGAGAAAAGTATCTTCGGGCACAAACGCGGAGGCGTGCTGTCCCGTGAGTTGATAGATGTTAGCGACTAGATTGTGATGGGACAGCATCACGCCCTTGGGCAGGCCCGTGGTTCCGCTGGAGTAGGGAAGTGCGGCCAGGGTTTCGTCAGAAGATTGCAATGGAGCGGGCAGACTCGCGGTGACCGGCCGCATGAGATCGGAAAATGGCTCGGTCCCGTTAGCACTTTGCCGAATGGCATAGATGTGACGCAGGTTGGGAAGGCCGGCGAAATGGATGCCCTCGATGTTGGGGCCGTCGGTTATCAGCATGGCCGCGCCCGAGTTTTCCAATTGATAGCGGGCCTCGCGTTCACGGTAGGTCGGATTTAACAACGTAGGCACGGCCCCGGCCAAAGTTGCAGCGTGATAGGCCGCGCAAAACTCCCAGCAGTTTGCCAGGTAGATGGCAAGAACCTCACCTGGCCTCAGACCGGCAGCGACGAATCCGCGTGCCAGGGATTCAACCATGCTTCCGTATTCAGCGTAGGAAATTCGACGATTGCAGGCGGAATCAACGATTGCGGTTTTTTCGGGATGCCTGCGGCAACTGGTGAGAATCACGTCATGCACGAACAGGCCTTGCGGATCAGCATAAAGACGGGTGCGTAGCATGCGCAGGTGATTGTAGCCGGAACTGCAGCTGGAAGAAAACTAGCCCGCCAGTTTGCGCAGGAATTCGCGCTCATCCATGTGGTATTTGAAGGCTTTGCGGCCGTCAATGAGCACGACAGGTACTTCGTCGCTGTACTGGCGGCGCAATTGTTCGTCACCGTCCACATCCACCTCCTGCCAGGTGAATCCTCCGCGGCGTTCCAATTTGTTCAACGTCTCTTTGACGATCTCGCAAAGGTGACATCCTTTGCGGGAATAGAGCACGACCTGACGGGGCTCCGGCACGCGATGAAGTTTAACAATGTAAAGGGGGTATTTTCCAGCGTGATAACCCGTGCGTACTGGCGAACCAGGGTCCAGGCTAACCGCCAACAAGGTACAATCCTTATCCATGATGCAGAAGGAGAAGAATCCGCTTGTGGACAAGGTGGTTCTGATTACCGGCGGAGCACGCCGCCTCGGACGGGCCAGTGCGCTGGCATTGGCTCAAGCGGGCGCGGATGTGGCGATCACGTTCTTACAATCGGCCCAGCAGGCACAGCACACCGTCATTGATCTGAGCAGTTTCGGCGTACGGGCGGTCGCACTACGCTGTGATATAACCGATGAGAAGAGCGTCAAGGCTGCAATCAAAGAAACCGCGCGGGAACTGGGCGGGCTGGATATTCTGGTCAACAACGCCGCCAACTACGAGACCGCAGATTTCGAGAAGTTAACGCTTAAACAATGGGACGCAATTTTCGCCTCCAACGCCCGCGGCCCATTTCTGGTCTCGCGGGAAGCGGTGAAACTGCTGCGAGAGCGAAACGGGACGATCATTAACATGGGTTCGCTCGGAGGGTTGCGGGCGTGGGCTACTCATGCCCATTATTGTTCTTCGAAGGCAGCGGTACACATGTTGACCAAGGTAATGGCGAAGGCATTGGCGCCTCAGATTTCCGTGAATTGCGTCGCGCCAGGAATGATTGATCTGGGCGAGAAATCGGCGGCGGCCTTCATGAGAAAAATGGCCAAGGAGACTCCGATGCAGCGAAATGGCCGCGCTGAAGAGATCGCGGCCGCGGTTCTATTTTTTGCCACGGCGCCGCATTTTATTACGGGGCAGGTTTTGGCCGTGGACGGCGGGCTCGGGCTGTGAGGCAGTGTCTAGTCTCCTGCGATTCAATCAAACTCATGAAAAATCTCCTTGCCATACTGGTGTTCCTTTTAGCCGCTGCATGTGCGGCCACTGCGCAGGCCCGGCCGGAAGACGGCGGCCATGAACTACAGTTCTGGTCCGGCGGCGGCCACTCGGTCGCCGGAGGCACCTCGAACACCGGCGTCTGGAACCTGGGCGTTCGCTACGGATGGATTCTGACCCGTCCACATGGACCCGGGTTTCTGAATGGAAGATTCGAATACGTGGTGGATGCCGTGCCCCTGTTCGTCGTTTTCCAGCGCTACAACACTGCCTATGGGGCAGGCTTCAATCCGTTGGGACTGAAGTGGGTTTTCGCCACCCGTGGACGCATTGCTCCCTATTTTGAGCTGAACGGCGGAACTCTATTTACCAACCACGACGTTCCGATGGGGACTAATTCGGTGAACTTCACTTCGGCGGCAGCGCTCGGCACGCACATTCTTGGAGAGCGCTACAACTGGAGCCTGGAAGTGGGCTATATGCACATCTCGAACGCGGGATTAGCCGCGCTGAACCCGGGGATCAATACGGTGCAGGTCAGGATTGGGTTCGGGAGATTCTTCGGGCGCTAGGACTCTGAAAATCTGGGATAAATTGAATCTAGTGAGCTTTGGGTCGGGCTTTGGGTTTCTCCCGGCGCTCGTGGTGGAATATCTGAGGGCCTGACACTGAGCTGCAAGGTTGCCCGGCCTTCGCCCCGCATCGCGGGCATTCAATCTTCAAAGGGTCTCGCGTATTCATAGTCCAGGACAAAGCCCGCTGCCCAGGGGCGCCGGGCAGCGAGCGTGCCGCGAATGACGATGCACCGCATCTCACTCGCAACTTGACACTGAGGGATCAATACCACGCTCAAGATTAAGCCAGCCTTAAGGGGGCTCTCCAGGCCACAGTTCATCGTAGATGCGCAGCAGATTCCTTCGGAAAGAAGGAGTTGTATCCAGCAAACTGGCGCACAACCGGACGAGACGATGAGTTGCAGCCTAATCATTAACCCAGCTATGCTTCTCGCTTATGTCAACCATCGTGGAATGTGTGCCTAATTTTTCTGAAGGCCGCGACAAAGCCAAAGTAGATGCCATCGTTGAGGCCATGAAGATGGATGGCGTGTATCTACTCGACCGCGAAATGGATGCGGACCACAATCGCTGCGTGATTACGCTGGTGGGCGAGCGCGAGCCGATTCAGGAAGCGGCAATTCGCGGCGTGGGCAAGGCCGCTGAGCTGATTGACCTGAACGTGCATCGGGGAGCGCATCCGCGCATGGGCGCGACGGACGTGGTGCCTTTCATTCCAATCGAGGGCGTGACCCTTGAAGATTGCGTGGCCATGGCCCGGCGCGTCGGGGCGGAAATCTGGAAGCGCTATCAAGTCCCGGTCTATCTATACGAGGCCGCGGCTACTTCGCCGGAGCGGCAGAACCTGGAGAATATTCGCCGCGGGCAATTTGAAGGGATACGCGAGGAAATAGGCACTAACCCAATGCGTAAGCCAGACTTCGGTGATCCGCGAGTGCATCCGACTGCCGGAGCCACGGTGGTGGGCGCTCGCAAGTTTCTCATCGCCTACAACGTTTTTCTGAACACGCCCGACGTGGACATTGCAAAGAAGATTGCAAAGGCCGTGCGGTTCTCAAATGGTGGGCTGCGCTTCGTGAAAGGCGCAGGATTTCTGGTTCGCGGGCTGGCGCAGGTCTCCATGAATTTGACGGATTTCGAGCAGACTCCAATTCACCGCGTGTTTGAACTGGTGAAGCGGGAGACGGAGCGCTACGGTGTGATGCCGGTGAGCAGCGAGATTGTCGGCCTGATTCCGAAAAAATCTTTGGAATCGGCGGCAGAGTGGTTTTTGCAGATCGAGAATTTCGATTCGTCGTTGATTCTGGAAAACCGATTGAGCGCTGTGATGAGTGGCAAGGTTGCAGTGGGCGGGTTGAGAGCAGGGATCGAGCCGTTCATCGAGCAGCTTGCTGCCCCGACTGCGACCCCCGGGGGCGGCAGCGCAGCAGCAGCCAGCGGCGCCATGGCCGCGGGGTTGGCCAGCATGGTCGCTGCCATGTCACGCGGCAAGAAAGCCTACTTGCAATACGAGCGCGAGTTGAGCGAAGCGATTGCGAGGCTTTCGCACTTGCGGGAGGAACTGAAGGCCGCAATTGAAGCCGATGCCGAATCCTTCAACGCGGTGATGCGAGCATACAAGGAAGCAAAGAGCGCGTCGAACGGCGATGCCATCGTGGATGCGGCTCTCAAACGAGCCACTGGTGTACCGCTGAGCGTGGCCGAACGCTCCCGGGAAGTGGCCGGCATTGCCGAAAAGCTGAAGCCGATTACAAATCAAAATATGAAGTCCGACCTCACGACGGCCATAAGTTTGGCGCGGGCGGCGATTCAGGGGGCGCTGGCGAACGTGGAAATCAATTTGGAGTCGTTAAAGGACGAAGCGTTCAAGACGTTTACGCGAAAGAAAGCTGGGGCCCTCGGTGAGGGATAGAAGGATCCCGGGATCCTACTTGGTCACGGACATCGATGCGGGCGCTACGCCGGTGCCCGCCGACTGGGAATTACTGCTGAGAACTCCGGTGGTTTCATCGATGGTGAATTCCGTGACCTCCTTCTGGCTCTGACTGCCCACGTAAAAAAACTTGCCATCCGGGTCAGCCACTAGAAACGTTGGGCTCGTGCTGGCAACGGTTGAACTCGTGATGGGGTTGGCGGTAGTCGAGTTATTCGCGATCGGAGTCAAGAATCCCGTGGTGCTGTTGATGGAGAATTCGGAGATGTTATTCGATCCCAGATTAGCCACGTAGAGATACTTCCCTGAGACATCGGTCGCGACCGATACCGGGCTGGTGCCGGCCACGAAGGGCGATCCGGAAACCGCGATCAAAGCCCCGCTCGTGGACTCGATGGAGAAAACGGAGACGCTGTTGGCCGCGGATTCGGCCACGTAGGCAAACTTTCCGGCGGGATCTATGGCGACGGCTTCCGGTCCGGGAGCCACTGTGAAAGGAGACTCGGCGACCGCCTGCAGAGTCCCATCTGACGCCACGCTGTAGGCGAAGATCGCCGAAAGATTGGTATTTACTACGTAAAGAAAGTTTCCCGAGGGCGTAAGCGCGAGGGAATTTGGATTCGGGCTGGTCGCGAAAGGCGACCCGGCAATCCCAGTAAGTGCGCCGGTGCTGGCGTCAACGGAGTAAACCGAAATACTGCTGGAAGCCTCGTTGGCCGCAAACAGAAGGTTCCCGCCGCTGTCCATGGCGAGGGAGACGGGCGTGAATCCGGCGGCAGTTTGAGGCAAAACTTCGGATAGGGCCCCAGTATTGCTATCAATGGTGAAGAGAGAAATATTATTGCCGCTTTGGTTGGCAACATAGGCAAACTTGCCGGAAGGGTGTATGACCGAGGAAGCCGGAGAGATTCCAGCCGGGAATGGCGATCCGGCCAGGGCGGTAAACGCGCCGCTGCTGTTGTCGATGCGCAAGCCCTGGACCGCGTTGTCCGTGGGCACCGGAAGATAGGCAGTGTGGCTGGAAGAGCTGCCGCCGGACAAGTTGTTGTTGCAGCCCACTGTCGCGGCCAGCACCGCAATGATCAAAAACCCCGCCATCCCTTTACCTGGTATCATCAAGCTCCTCTTAACAAGATTGAGCTGCAAGGGCATCGAAATCGTAGCGCGCAGTGATCGCGGATTTCGAGAATGCCGGTCACTTCTTGTGATGCCGCCGCAGTTCGCCAAAGTTCACCACCACTCCGGCCGAAACCCGCACGTTCTGCTCCGCACTCCCGAAGGTGTGAGTATGCAGGTAATCCGCCTGTATGAGTCGAAGCGTAATGCGCTTGTTAATGTTCAGGTCAAAACCGCCTCCTGCCGCGTACGCCAGGCTAACACTGGTGAATTCGGTTCTGAAGGGTTGCGGTTCCACGAGAGTCAGGTGATCATCAGCTTTGCCGAGAAGGGCTTGCGCGAAGAACCTGGATTTATCCCTGCGCCAGGAAACTTGAGGACCCACCATCAGACTGTATGTGCTTAAGTGGGAGCCGTAGTCACCGCTGGCGTCCAGAACCACTCCAAACTTTGGGTTGAGATTCACAGCGCCTGATCCATTCCAGCCAAGTTGGTTGGCATAGTTGGCGAAACCAAACGCTGGAGCATCGAGGCGCAGATAGGACAAACCGCCGACTGCCTCATAGCGAGGAACACTTTGCGCATGCGCAAAGCAAGCCGGCAAGGAAAGAAATAAGACGACAGAAATGGCGTTGGCCGTTCTTTTCCACGTGGTGTCTTCAAATCGGATAGACATTATTCCCGGGGTACTAAATTCTGGGCGTACCAACTTCCCTCCAAGTGTTGTGGTGAGAGCAGAGCAGTACTATAGCAGTTTGTCAGGCAGTCACGCTTAAGCTGGACCCTGGCTCTTCTGTTAAACACAATTCTACCCGGAAGTTGGGGAGAGTGTCTTGTGAGGCGGGTCCACCCAATGCCAGGAGTTTCGGCACGATCAAGTCTGATAAGAAGACTTGGTTTGTTGACATACCGGATACGGAGACCTAACATTCGTAGGCACGTCGCTCCCCGTCGCGATGACTAGCCAAACCCTCGGCCACTATCGAGTTTTTGAAAAAATAGGCTCGGGAGGCATGGGGGAAGTGTACCGCGCCACCGACGACCGGTTGGGACGGGATGTTGCCCTCAAAGTACTCAAGCCCTCCCTGGCCCATGATCAGGATCGCCTGCGCCGGTTCGAGCAGGAAGCGCGCTCGGCGGCCGCGCTTAATCACCCCAACATTGTCGCCATCTATGATATTGGTCTGCACGAGGGGTCTCCTTACATCGTCTCCGAGTTGCTGGCTGGGCAAACTCTGCGTGAGCGGCTGGTCCGGGGACCCCTGCCGCTACGCGAGGCCGCCGACTACGCGCTGCAGATCGCGCAGGGCCTGGTGGCAGCCCACGAGAAGCGGATCGTGCATCGCGATCTGAAGCCGGAAAACATCTTCATCACCAAAGATGGCTGGGTCAAAATCCTCGACTTTGGTATCGCCAAGCTCACGTGGACGGAGACTTCCGAGGGCGGCTCCTCCCTCACCATGACGACGCAAACCCAGACCGGAACGGTTTTGGGGACGGTCGCCTATATGTCGCCGGAACAGCTTCGCGGCAAGCCGGTGGATCATCGCAGCGACATTTTCAGTTTAGGCGCAATTTTCTACGAGATGCTGACGGGAAAGCGCGCGTTTATTGCGGAAACTGAAGTGGACACCATGACAGCAGTACTCAAAGAGAATCCGCCCGAGCTCGCTGACTTGCGTCCCGGTGCGCCCCCAGCCTTTACCCAGATCGTTGATCACTGTCTGGACAAAGAGCGGGACAATCGCTTTCAGTCGGCAAAGGACCTGGCCTTTGCCATTACTACCACGCAGTCGAACGTCCCGACTAAACCAACGGCCGTTTTTCGCGCGGGAAGATCCAGTGTCCCGCGCTGGCTGCCATGGGCCGCCGCCGCGCCTTTGCTGGCGCTGGCAGTATTTCTTGGCGCCACCTTCAGGCCCGTATCAGGCCCTCTTTACCAGCGCCTCACCTTTGAACGAGGCACGGTGTATTCGGCGCGGTTCACATCCGATGGCCGGAGTATTGTCTATGGAGCTTCCTGGAACGGGCATCCGCTGCGAATCTTTTCGACCCTGCCGGACTCACTGCTGGCGCGCCCGGTGGATTTGGGCCCCGCGCATTTGTTAGCCCTCTCGAGCGCCAACGAAATGGCGCTTGCGCTTCATGGCACGCTGGGTTCGCACTTGACCTTCGAAAATGGAATGCTGGCACGTGCTCCCCTGGTGGGTGGCAGGCCGCGGGAAATCTTGCAGGACGTTCGTGGGGCCGACTGGAGCCCCTCCGGGGAGCTCGCCGTCGTGCATCACGTCAGCACCCACGATCAACTGGAGTTCCCCATCGGAAAGATTCTGTACGAGACCAACGGCTGGATCGGCAATCTGCGCTTTTCTCCCGGTGGGCAAGAAATCGCTTTCATCGACCACCCGGCTCGCTGGAATGATTCCGGTTCCGTCTGCATCACCGACCTGACAGGCAACCGCAAGACGCTGGCTGCGGGTTGGCTGACCGCAGACGGCCTGGCTTGGTCCAAGAATGGAAACGAAATCTGGTTCACTGCGGCGGAAAGCGGATCCACCAACCGGAATCTATGGGCGGTCAGCCTTTCCTCCCGGTTGCGCAAAGTCTTGGCGGTGCCGGGCGGACTTACCATGCAGGACGTCGGGGCCGACGGGCGCGTGCTGGTGACCCTCGATAATGAACGGCTGGCGATGGAATGGACCGGCAAGAACCGGGAGGACTCGCAGGACCTTTCCTGGTACGACTGGAGTGTGGCGAAGGACATATCGCCTGACGGACAGTGGGTTCTATTTGAAGAAGGTGGCGAGCCGGGGAGCAGCAACGAAGTGATCGCTATCCGCAACGTGGATGGCTCATCGCCCATCCGTCTAGGAGACGGCACGGTGGACAGTTTGTCGCCGGACGGCAAGTGGGCAGTTTCTATCTCGAAAGCCTCCACTCCACAACTTACGTTGCTTCCCATTGGCCCGGGACAAGCCCGGCAGATCGCTCTGCCAGGGCTCGAACGTTTGCAAAGTGGAACGCATTTCCTGCCGGACGGAAAGCGTATCGTGGTCAACGGCAATGCTCCCGGGCACGTGGGACGCACCTACCTGGTGAATCTGTCCAGTGGCAAGCCGGAGGCGGTGACTCCCGAGGGTGTTTACGCGACGTTGCCATCGCCGGATGGAAAATACCTCGCCGGCCTGGACTCCGCCGATCACCTACAAAAAGTGTTTCCCGTGGATGGAGGCTCACCCCGTCCGGTGCCCGGCATTGACTCCTCCTACGCGCTGGCGCAGTGGTCAGCGGACGGCAAAGCACTATACTTTTACCGGCCCGGCGAGGTTCCCATGACGGTGGAGCGAGTGGACATCGCCACGGGAAAAATGACGCGCACGCGCGAACTGGTTCCCGCCGATCGCGCCGGGGTGGTTTCCATCGCGCCCGTCGTCAGCAATGTGGACGCCTCCGAATTCGCCTACAGCTACTATCAGACCTTGTCGGTGCTGTACGTGATCTCGGGTCTTAGGTGAGGCCTTGGCAGGAAGCGTTGCTAATCCAAAGTTCCACTAAAGTCTGCCCGCACATAGTGAAAAAAGATGGAGGTCGAAGTATGCCCATCGGGCAGCGGATCACGTGCATGCGGCAGTTCACGCCCACGGTAGAGCAGGCCATCTCCAAGGCCTTGGAAAACCGTTACCACACTCGACGGAGTATGGAGATGTAGCGGCCACGGCGTCGCACGGCTCGGCTCTGGAGCGTAGTCAACGCACAAGGTAATGCTGAATTCGCATTGTTCGCGATCCGTGTGCCGCTTGAGTACCGCCCCCGGCTGATAGGAAGCCATGTAAACGTAAGAGGGCTGGACGGGTTCGCCAGCGATTGCAGAAACAACCGGAGTGAGCTGCTGATGGAAGAAGCGGGCGGCGCTTTCGCCGTGCGCCACATAACGACGCGGGCTTTGACCATCTCCGAGATCGATCTTTCCGGTGCGAATCAGGTTGCGGTAGTAACGACGCAGGGCCGAGATGTGAAAGGGATGAATCAGCCCCCCGATGGGGGCATATCCCTTGTGCCGAAATTGTGTGCCACAGGTCGAAACTGTTTCCCTCCACTGCCGGGCACGAATCGAATCGTAATCGTCCGGAACCAGAACTTCAGCCATTCTTAAGATTCTGACCGCCTGCGGAGAGAGGGTCGAGGGGGCAGGGTCCCCCGGCGACAAACCACGCATGAGCCTGCTGAACTCCGGACCGAGCCAGAAAGGTTGCAAGGCGTTGGTCCCTGGATCTTTGATCCAGATGATCTCGGCTTGCAGCGCGAAGGCGTTCAGTAGAGCTGGGTCCGAATCGATTTCCTTAGGCAGTTTTCCGTTCCAGGCGAGAAAGCAGTGACGGTTCACGAAAAGCGGACGATCAGACAAACCCTCCCAAGAGCCTAGCCGGAGGTGGCGCTCCGGGACCAGGTGGTCCGGCTGATCGTCCAGGCGGCAGTGAAAGAGCGAGCGCGGTAAGTCCGTTGCACATGGGTGCTCAGACTCGCCCACGAGGCGCTCGATCCACGCCAGCCAATCCGCGTCTTTTACCGATGAAACCATCCGTTGAGTGTGAATCGGCTGTCGGCGAATGCCCCACCGGGGCACTCGACCGGTGTGATTTCATGTGCCAACGAACTCCAGAACAAAACCGCCTGGTTCTGCTCCGGCACGATGGCGCGGTAGTTTGCCGTGGGCACGTACGTTCCTTTCTCCCATCGGGAGTCATAGATCCGCAGCTCGCCGCCGCGGAACTCCTTCGGCTCACGATGGAAGAAGTACACGAACGTGATCTCCCGGGACGCGATTTCTTCCTGGCCATTGTCAGTGTGCCAGCGGAAAAAATCCCCGTGATTGCTGGCGGTTACCTGGCACTCCACGCGCGAGACGGGGAATGCATCATGCCTCAGTTTCGCCAGCACTCGTGGCAAGCACGCTTGCAAGCGGTCAAGAACCACCTGCTGGTGCTTGGCCACGCTGAGCAGCACCCGCGAGCGGCGAGTTTCGTAATCAACCGATCCGCCGGCAACGCCCGGCGAAACCACTTCGCTGACTTGAAACTCCATTTCCCGCTGGAGCGTGTCCTGCAACAACGCGTTGAGTTCCGCTGGGGCCAGAAACTCGTCCAGAAGAACACACTCGGCAGGCATGAGTTGAGGTGATTCCATGGCCGCAACGGCCGACAGTTGCTCCATTGCAAGCGTCTGTAGAGTAGGTTCTGTTGCTCTCGCTTCCCGCACTCCGTGGGGGCTCGGCGCCGGCGGGCTAGGGCTCGGCGGCTGTGGACCGCCCATGGACTTGACGATAGTGCCTTGACTGACCGTCAGCGGACTCTGGCTGAGCGGTTGTATCCCATGGGGGCTCGGCGCTGGCGGGCTAGGGCTCGGCGGCTGCGGACCACCCATGGACCTGGAAATACCGCTTGTACTGATCGCGGGCGGACTCGGGCTCGGCGGTTGTGGTCCTCTATTAGGGTCCGGTCCCGGCGGGGTGGCAACAGGTGGGGAACCGGCGTGAACTACCGGCGCATTCTCTCCGGAACGGGAGGAGGAAAACGCCGGATGGAGCAAACGTTTGGCGATGGAGTCGCCCAAGATGCCGTAGGCACGTTCGGCGACGACTTCTCCGACCACCTGGGAAATATTCGCGACTACGTCCTCGCTGCGAGGATTGGTTCGAACTCGCTGCAGCAGGTTGGCAAGCAGCTCTCGCTCGGACACACTTAGAATGCGTTCATCGCATAGCAGCGTGTCCGAGAAACCATCAATCATCTCTCTCGTTGTCATCGGACAAACCTCCCGGAAGAAGACACACCAGTAGCGGCCCGGGGAGTCCGGTAAGCGATAGGGATTGCAGGTTAGCAAAAAGTCCAACCGTTGGAAAGGACTAATCAATCCAAAAATTAGAATTCTGTGGAAAACTCGGCCCTTACTTTGCGGCCATGGCGCCGACGAGGGATTCGAAAATCTTGAAGCCATCCGTCCCGCCGAGTTCGGGCTCGCTCGACCGCTCCGGATGGGGCATCATACCCAGCACATTCCGCCCGGGGTTGCAGATGCCGGCGATGTTGTCCAGGGAGCCGTTAGGGTTAGCGCTGGGGTCGGCCTGCCCGTCTGCTGTCGTATAGCGAAACACCACCCGCCGGTCCCGGCGCAACTCGGCCAAAGTGGCTTCGTCGCAGAAGTAGTTGCCCTCCATGTGGCCGATGGGGATGGTCAAGACCTCGCCTTCGCGGCAGGCGTTGGTGAAGGGGGTATCGGCGTTCTCCACCCGGACGTGAACGGGTTTGCAAACATACTTCAATCCGACGTTGCGCATCAGCGCTCCGGGCAGCAGCCCTGACTCGCAGAGAATCTGAAAGCCATTGCATATACCGAGAACCAGCCCGCCGCCGGCGGCAAACTTGCCCACCGATTCCATCACCGGCGAGAACCTCGCAATTGCGCCGGTGCGCAGGTAATCGCCGTAGGCAAAGCCGCCGGGCACGATGATGGCATCGCAGTTCTCCAGATCATGCGATTCATGCCAGAGAAACGTGACCGGTTGTTTGGCAACCTGCTGGATGGTCCAGTAGGCATCGTGATCGCAATTGGATCCGGGGAAGATGATGACGCCGAATTTCATGTTTGCTTTCGGTGGAGAGGAGATAGGTTGAGTTTAGCATGGAGGTAGCGTTGCTCCGATTAGGCGGACGGGTGAATCTCCAGGGGCGTGTGAGGCTCTGTGGAAAGGGCACGGCTTCAGCCGTGTCGCAAGCTAGCAGATCCAGATGACGCGCCCACGGGACACAACCTCCCGAGAACTCTGCGCGCCAGTGATAGTTGCGCCGTACCGGCGCGTCCCCCGATTGCGCGTATATATCGGCACGGCTGAAGCCGTGCCCTTCCACGACCCGCCGCAAGCAGCGGCGATCAGCTAATCCCCCATGCTATAATCTGAGCTCGCTTGCATCGGTTCGAGGCAGTCCTTTTCGGGCAATCTGAGGATAATCCAGTGACCCTCTTCACGGGCTTCCTACGTACTCAAGATCGTTCAAAATCAGTGCAATCCAAGTTTAGATACGAGGTCTAACCATGTCCGGCCACTCAAAATGGGCCACCATCAAGCACAAGAAGGGCGCGCTGGACGCCAAGCGCGGCAAGATTTTCACCCGCCTGATCAAGGAAATCAGCATTGCCGCCAAGAACGGCGGCGGCGATCCGGACAGCAACCCGCGGCTGCGCGGGGCCATCCTTGCCGCCAAGGCTGAAAACATGCCCCAAGACAACATCAAGCGGGCCATCCAGCGCGGCACCGGCGAACTGCCCGGCGCGACGTATGAAGAATTCTCGCTCGAAGGCTACGGCCCCGGCGGAGTGGCTGTGCTGCTCGACATCAACACCGACAACCGCAACCGCACGGTCAGCGAAATTCGCCACGTGTTCGGCAAGAACGGCGGCAATATGGCTGAGGCTGGCGCGGTTTCCTGGATGTTCCACAAGAAGAGCGACATCGTCATCCCGAAAACGGCGGCCAAGGAAGATGACCTGATGGGCATTGTTCTCGATGCCGGTGCGGAAGATCTGCGCGACGATGGAGAGAACTGGGAAGTGCTCTCCGACACTTCCGTGCATGAGGCGGTGCTGGAAGCAGTGAAGAAAGCTGGGATTGAACCGGCATCCTCCAGCGTGGCCATGATTCCCCAAAACTACATCAAGGTGGAAGGGCAGCAGGCGAGCACGATGATTCGCCTGATGGAGGCGCTGGAAGAGCACGATGACGTGCAGAATGTGCACTCCAACTTCGATATTGACCAGAAGTTGCTGGAAGAAGTGGCCGGATAAGATTGATCTAGGATGAGGGAAGGCCGCCCTGCGGGGCGGCTTTTCTATTTTGCTGGTTCAAGCAATCGTCGTGCCGCGCGACTTGACGAATTTTCAACACGACGGTGCATAATCATGTGGAAAAGTACGGAAGCATCTTTTCAAGGGTAATTATCCCGTCAGGACAAGGAAACCGCTAAGTCATTGATTTACCACTGCCTCCATTTGTGATAATAGTAGGCCATTATGGACTGGGCAGAGAAGGCGGCACAGAAAGCTTTAGAGCGCGAGCGTTCCCAGAAACAGAACACCGAGAAAGAGAACCGCGACTACCGCATCAGGGCGGAAGTTGGCCCTAAACTCTTTGCGGGATTGCTAGAATGGATGTCGGTTCAAGTTACGAAGTATAACCAGCTACGCGGGCGAAACGAGCTGATTGTGGACACCGAAAATTCAAAAGATGCTGATCCTGACGTTTTGTTCGATACGATTGTTGTGAAGCGGAGAGACGGGTCAAGCGGCCCATTGAGGATTATCTTCTCTGCGGTCACTGGCACACTGGAATATCAATGCGGAAAAAAGAATCAGGTTTTTTCGTCATCCGGCAGATTCACTCTGAAAGTCGAACCTGATGGCAGCGCATCTTTTAGATCATCTTCGGGTGAAGCAAAGAACATTGCAGAGATCGGTGAAGAAATGCTGGCCACTCTCGATAAATTGTCGGACATGCTGAGTGCGTAGCTGCACAATCGTAGGGCAGAATCTGTGAAAAATTTTCTGGCAATTAAGTTGCTCACTACCCTAAGCGACCTTCAGAAAGTTGTTTAATTCACAGAATTTCAAGAGCGCAGCTTCGTCTGAGACTCCCCAGTCCTCTCCGTCCGCGCCGTGGGGTACATCATCAAGTGACTGCAAAGAATGTCGCAAATCCGACATAGCTAAAGTTCCGATACCAGCTTCATAGATTCTCTTGTTCGCCAACCGATGCTCATAAGCAAGAAGGTCTGCAGCTTGGAACGCAGAAGTTTGTTTCTTCTTCAGAAAAGTGGGGATAAAACCCTGTGTTGTCTCGCACCGCTTTATTAGTTCGCCCTTGTCTTTATCGCCGTCCTCAAACACGTAATGGATTTGATCTTGCGGTACTCCCCACAGTTGCGCCCATTTCTTCACTTTGTCAATGCAGTTGGTACCCGCAAGCGCGAAAGGTCTCCATTCTCGAAGGCTTGGGTATATCTGGCCTACTTTTCGGTGATGCTCAAGCATCACGGAGTTAACGAAGCTATGACGAACACGGGTCTTGATGATGTTAATGAGCCGCTCAAGAAAAAATCGGCGTTTTTCTTTGTCATCCTTCCATGCAGCAAATTCGCCCGCACCAGGGGCGAAGTCCTTCATGTGAAGCTCAGAGACTCCGTAAGCATCTAAGGCTGCTTTCCAGTTTGTTTCAAATTCGACCCATTGCTCTGCCTTTGCGATGAACCCGGCAACCGACAGGGCTGCACCTTGATCTGGTGATCCACTCGCATCGAAATAGGTGGTGAACATTACCAAGAGGCTATCTTCCCAGCGGCCCATAAAGACCGCCAGTGCAATGTGCTTAACGCGAGAGTATTGACTTTCGGCGCACGTATAACTACCCTCATTTCTGAAGGCGTTTTACATGCCCCAAAAGTCAACTCACCCCTCGGACCCGGCCAAGAGTACCGAGGGTGAGACGCGACCGTTTACACGATCCGATTTTCTGCGACTGGTGCGGAAGGCTTCAACGACACCTTTTCGCAAGCCCGCTCCAAAATCAGCGGGAAAATCAGGTTCCCGCAAGCGCGGTGGTTGTACCTGAAGCTGTACTCATCCAAGTAGCTCTGCAAATATTTCGCGCTGACAGAGTGATACACCCCGCCGATTCCGCGCTTTACTAAACTCCAAAATCCTTCGATGGTCTGAGTGTGTGCGTCCCCCATGACGTACACGCCCTGACTGTGATTGACCCGGCGATGATTATATTCCATGTCCAGACCATCGTAAGAGGCGTAGTCATCGGTGAACACAGCATGGCGCGGCATCACGTATTGCTTGATGACGGGCCAGAGAGTCATCCGTTTGCGATCAGGCACCACTACGGCAATGACGCGGCCCTTGTGCTCTACCATGCCGAGCACAGTGATTTTCTCTTTCGGTACGGCGTTTTTCCGCTTGGTTACTCCGCCTATTCCAGTTTCGTCTATCTCCACCGTCGGACCCTCCAAACGCGCATCGGGGTCAGAGAGCAGTGAGCGAATCTGCTTGAACATGCGCCACGCGGTTTTGTATGTCACGCCAGTCTCGCGCTGGATTTGTTTCGCGGAGATGCCGCAGCGAGTGCTGCCCATGAGGTACATCGCCTGAAACCAGACGCGAAGCGAAGTGGTGCTTTTCTCGAAAATGGTTCCGGCCAGCGGATAGATATGGTTCCCGCAGTGGTCACACGCATACGCGGTGCGGCCAGTCACGCGGTAGTGTTTGCGATCTACGCCGCACTTGCTGCAAGGCGCGACACCACCGGGCCAGCGTTGCTCCTTCACTTGCTCTAGGCAAGCGTTATCGTCGGGGAACTCACGGTCAAACTGGTTGCGGGTGTATCGTAATTCTTTCGGGATGGTCTGTCTGCGGTTCATGATTTCCACAGTATGCCATTCCTTCTACTTGTTGTCAAGGGATAATTACCTTTTCAAGTACTTTATCGAGAGATGTTTCTACAGATTGCACTGCTCTGAGGGCTGGCACTTTTGTGCCAAGCCGATTCGTCTTGTAAGTTTGGGAGGCAATTGAAAATCAGATTGGACAAACTGCTTTTTGATCGCGGGGTAACAACTTCGCGCGAGCGCGCGCAAGCCCTCATTCTCGCCGGCAAGATTCTGGTGAACGGTCAAAAGATGGAGAAAGCAGGAGCGGCGGTTGAGTCGGACGTGGAGCTGCGAATCCTCGGCGAAGATCTGAAGTACGTGAGCCGCGGTGGTCTTAAGCTCGAGAAAGCCCTTGAACATTGGCAAATTGATGTAGAAGGGAAGACCTGTCTCGATGTTGGCACCTCGACCGGCGGATTCACCGACTGCTTGCTCCAGCATGGAGCGGCGCGCGTCATAGGAGTTGACACGGGCTACGGGCAAATGGATGCCCGCCTGCGCCAGGACCCGCGAGTGCGCCTGCTGGAGAAAACCAACGCCCGTTATCTAACTCGCGAACAGTTAGGAGAAGCCGTTGATCTCATCGTGATGGATGTTTCTTTTATTTCTGCAACCCTGGTCTTGCCCGCGATAATTGGCGCGGCTCTTCCCCAACCTGCCGGGGAACGCGGAGGGCGAAGGATTGTCGTGCTGGTGAAGCCGCAGTTCGAGGCCGGCCGTGAACAGGTGGGAAAAGGCGGGATTGTCCGCGACCCGGTTGCGCAGGCGGCTGCGGTTGAAAAGGTACGAAGGGCTCTGGCTGGCCTGGGTTGTGTTAAGACCGAGGCGATCGATTCGCCCATTCTTGGCGCGGAAGGGAATCGGGAGTTTCTACTGTGCGGAATGTTTTGAAACTGACGTCGGTTCTTCTGTGGTGAGAATCTCGATGGTAAGTCAGTTGGAGAATCTGGCGGGCCCCGGGCGATTCTCATCAGAGATCCGCGCCAGATCCCTCGCCCCGCCGGTGAAAGCGCGGGGACTTCGGGATGACCCCTACAGCGGATGGAGTCATATCGAGCAAACTATCCCACTAGCTCGAGTCGCTTAGTCAGAATCTTTCTGCTCGAACTTCTGTACAATCTGGTTCTGAACCTTGCATTCTGAAACATGGCATCCATCCCTGGCGCGGTAGCCACCAAGTCCGCAGGCATCATTTCCAAATCCGGCAAGCCGGAGCTGACGCAGCTTGTCCCGCAACTGGTGGAATGGTTTCGCGAGCGCAAGTATCAAGTCGTCCTGGATCCCGAAAGCGCGCAGTACGTTCGTGGCGTGGAGGTCGTGCAAAGGGAAGAGATGGCTTCACGCAAGTTGAATCTGGTGGTTGTGCTGGGTGGAGACGGCACGTTGCTCTCTGCGGCGAGGGCGGTGGCCAAAGCTGCCATCCCGGTACTGGGCGTGAACCTGGGATCGCTCGGTTTCCTGACCGAAGTGCCGGTCGAGGATCTTTTCCCTACTCTGCAAAGCGTGGAAGAGAACTGTTGCGCCGTGGAGCTGAGATCCATGGTGCACTGCGAAGTCATCCGCGGGGACGCTACAGTTGCCCGTTACGATGCGCTGAATGACATTGTCCTGGGCAAGGCCACTATTGCGCGCCTCAACCACTGCGATGTTTACATAGACCACGTGTTCGTCTCCAGCTACCAGGCCGACAGCCTGATTGTGTCCACGCCTACCGGCTCTACCGCGTATTCGCTGGCCGCGGGCGGTCCGATCGTCATGCCGTCGGTCGCCGCGTTTGTGATAACTCCGGTTTCTGCGCATTCGTTGACGCACCGTCCTCTGGTGGTTCGCGACAGCTCCGAAATAGAAATTGTGGCCAAGACTGGCCCGGATGAAGCCTATGTGAGCGTGGACGGACAGATCGGCACGCCTATATTTGAAGGCGACCGGGTTGTCTGCCGTAAGTCCGAACACAACGTTAAGCTGCTGCACACTCACGGAACGTTTTTCGACGCATTACGAGCCAAGTTAAAATGGGGCCAGAGGTAGCTGCCTCGAGCACAGTTGGGTAGGAGAGTGCGATGCGGGTGTTTGGGTACACATGGGCGGGCGTGCGAACCGCCGACTTGAAAGCAGCGGTGGGCTTCTTTACTGACATCATGGGTTTCTCCCTCATTCACCGGGGTGACGGGCTGGTCCAGTTTAAGTTGCCCTCGGGACAGCTCTTCGAAGTCTTCGGCTCGGAGAGTCGCCACTATCAGTTTCACGCTTGCCCGGTTCTGGCCTTTCAGGTGGAAGATGTGCGCGCGGCCAAAAAAGAGTTGGAGTCGCGGGGTGTCGAGTTCGTCACAGATGTCGGTGGTGACGAATCAGAGGCCTGGGCTTATTTTCGTGGTCCCGACGGGTACCTATACGAGCTTTGGCAAACGGCACGCCCCTTGAAATTCCTACCGCCCGACAATTTGAGTTGAATTTCAATGCAAAAAATTCGCCGGATATTTTTGCCAATCCTCTGCCTGGCCTCAGCGCTGGGTTTTGCTCAATCCAAGACTGCCGCCGACCTGATTATCACCAACGCCAAGGTTTGGACCGTGGACAAATCTCATCCCACGGCTCAGGCCGTGGCCGTGCTCGGTGATCGCATAATCGCCGTCGGTTCGAACGTGGAGGTGAGTTCGTTGCGCGGGGCTGGCACGCGGGTCATCAACGCCGGCGGCAAGCTATTGTTGCCGGGATTCAACGATGCCCATGTTCACTTCATCGACGGAGGCCGGCAACTCGATGCCGTCCAACTCAATGACGCCACCAGCCCTGAGGAGTTCGTTCGGCGCATCGCAGAGCAAGCGAAGAAAACTGCAAAGGGGGAGTGGATCCAGGGCGGCGATTGGGATGAGACAAAATGGAATCCGCCAAACCTGCCGGCCAGGGAATTAATTGATGGTGTTACGCCTGACAACCCCGTGTTCCTTAGCCGTTATGACGGACACTCGGCACTGGCAAATTCGTCGGCATTGCGGCTGGCGGGAATCACCGCGCAGACACTTGATCCTCCCGGCGGCACCATCGTTCGCGAGGCGCAGGGCAATCCAACCGGCATTCTGAAAGACGCGGCGATGGATTCTATGGACAAAGTCATCCCGCTGCTTTCGCACGAGCAGCGCTTGCATGCGGCTCGCCGCGCTCTGGAACACGCGGCATCGCTAGGTGTGACCAGCGCGCAGCACATGAATCCTGAGTACGCGGATATTGCGGTCTATGCCGAGCTTTTGCAAGCTGGCGAATTGACCACTCGAATCTACGCCGCTCCACTGATCACCGAAGGCGTGGATGATCAGGCGAAAATCGGCATACGCCACGCGTTCGGCGGTTCGTTCCTGCGCATTGGAGCCGTCAAGGCTTATGCCGACGGCTCGCTCGGCTCGCGCACCGCGTATTTCTTCGAGCCGTTTACTGACCAGCCCGACAATCACGGCCTGCTGTCCGACGAGATGCAGCCGATCTTGCTGATGCGAGACCGCATGATGAAAGCTGATGCCGCCGGCCTGCAAATCTGTACACACGCCATCGGAGACCAGGCCATCTCTATGATCTTGGATCTCTACACGGATGTGGTCAAGGCTCATCACGGTGCGGAGCGACGCTTGCGAATCGAGCACGCGCAGCACATGGCAGATAAGGATTTCGCCCGCTTCGCGCAGTTAGACGTGATCGCGTCCGTGCAGCCCTATCATGCGATTGACGACGGGCGCTGGGCGGAAGCGCGCATCGGCCACGACCGCGCCAGCCGGACCTATGCGTTTCGCACGTTTCTCAACTACGGCGTTCATCTGGCCTTCGGCACGGATTGGGATGTAGCCCCGCTGAACCCGATGCTTGGCCTGTATGCGGCAGTCACGAGGGCAACGCTGGACGGAAAGAATCCCGACGGCTGGTTTCCCGAGCAGAAGTTAACTGTGGCCGAGTCCGTCTATGCGTACACAATGGGTTCCGCGTATGCAGAATTTCAGGAGAATGAAAAAGGTTCGATCACGGCCGGCAAGCTGGCGGACATGGTGATCCTAAGTGACGATATCTTTACCATTCCTCCGGCGAAGATTCGCGACGTGAAAGTCTTGAAGACCATCGTGGGCGGGAAAGTGATTTGGGACGCTCAGAGGAAGACGCAATATTCCACCGGGAATTAGTCGCGCTGCAGATGCATGACCCTTTTGGATGACAAGACGTTCAGTTTGCAACAGGCTGCTGAGAGCCTCTAAGAAAACCCTCCCGCAAAGGGCCGCCTCGTCGCCGAAGCGGCTTTCGTCTTCGGTCTTGCTTCTACGGGACCCGGAAGTTTACGTTGCTGGTCAGCGTGGCGCTCGGCGTAGTCACTTGGACCTTGCCGGTGGTGGCACCAGCGGGTACAGTGGTCGTGATTTCGGTCGCCGAAACCACACCGAATGCCGCCGGTGTGCCGTTGAAAGTGACACTGGTTGAGCCCGTCAGATTGGTCCCCAGAATCTTGACGGCCGCTCCTACCTTGCCGGAGGTGGGCTGTGTTTCCACGAACCGGCGAAAACCTAAAGACAGGCTGAAGACTGTGCCCAGGCCGTTGGCCCCGCCACTGAACGTTGTCCCGTAGAAGTCCCCATTGGTGTCCTGGACAAGGGCGGCCTCGGGGTTTGTCCCGTCCGGGCAGCCGTTTTGGGTGCAAAAGATGTAAAGCGTCGTCAACGCGCCACTTGGGGTGATTTTGAAGACCGTGCCACATCCTCCCCCACCAGGACAGGCGTTGGCGCCGCCACCGAACGTTGTCCCGTAGAAGTTCCCATCGGTGGCCTGGACCAGCGCCGAGTCGGGGCTTGCCCCGTCCGGGCAACCGGTTTGGGTGCAAAAGTTGTAGATCGTCGTCAGAGTGCCACTTGGGGTGATTTCGAAGACCGTGCCCTGGTCGCCGGCCGCCCCGCTAACTGTCGTTGTCCCGTAGAAATTCCCATTGGTGGCCTGGACCAGCGCCGCGTAGGGGTACTCCCCGTCCGTGCAGCCGTTCGTCGGCGAGCAAAAGTTGTAGAGCGTGGTCAGCGTACCACTTGGGGTGATTTTGAAGACCGTGCCATGGCCGGTGGCCCCGCCCGCGTAGACCGTCCCGTAGAAGTTCCCATTGGTGGCTTGGACTAGCCCCGCGTAGGGGTTGAATCCGTCCGTCCCGTCGAAGCTGTGCAGCGTGGTCAGTGCGCCACCTGAAGTGATCTTGAAGACCGTCCCACAGCCAGGTAAGCCGGGGCACGAGTTGACCCCGCCGTATATCGTTGTCCCGTAAAAATTCCCATCGGTGCCCTGCACCAGCCCCGCGTAGGGGTACTGCCCGTCCGTGCAGATGCCGCCTTGGTTTTGGGAGCAAAAGCTGTAAAGCGTCGTCAGCGTACCACTCGGGGTGATCTCGAAGACTGTGCCGTTGTTGCTGTTGGTCCCGCCACCCAGCGTTGTCCCGTAGAAGTTCCCATTGGTGGCCTGGACCAGCCCCGCGTAGGGGCCTGCCCCGCACGGGCCGACCTCGGGGCAAAAGTTGTAAATCGTCGTCAGTGTGCCGCTTGGGGTGATTTTGAAGGCCGTGCCTGTGAGGTTGGACCCGCCACCGGGGGTTGTCCCGTACAGGTTCCCATCGGTAGCCTGGATCAGCCCCGCCGATTCGGGGTCGCGCCCGTCGTTGCCGTCGAAGCTATGCAGTGTGGTGAAAGTCTGTGCTTGCGCCGATTGGGTCGCAATGACCGCTGGCACCAGCACGGTCGCTAACGCCAGCGCGGCACTGGCGGCTGGCAGACGCATCCTCGAAATCCAGCTCCGATGTTGGGGTGTGTTTTTCATCGTTGATTCATTTGCTCTTGAGCGGTTCCCATCCTAGCCCTCCGGTGCAAAATGTCAATGAGGTCTTTCGGCCCTATCTCAGAAGAATGCGCAGCCCAGAAGTGCACATGATTGTGTATTCCAGCGGGCAAGTCTGCCGGAACGTTGACTCTGAATGGGTTTTGTTAGAGCTGCTAAGTCTCGCAGCGCAGCAAGTCCGCAACGGTTTCGCGCCTGCGGATCAGTTTGACCGATCTTCCATCCACCAACACTTCCGCAGGCCGGGGTCGCGTATTGTAGTTTGACGCCAGTACCATTCCATACGCGCCTGCATCGAGAATCGCCAGCGGGTCGCCTTCCTGAACGACTGGCATTTTACGGTCGCGCGCCAGGAAGTCGCCGGTTTCGCACACCGGTCCCACCACATCAACTGTCTCGTAGGCCTGGATGTCGCTGGATTGAACCGGAACAATCTGATGATAGGCGCCATACAGCGCAGGCCGAAGCAAGTCGTTCATCGCCGCATCAGCGATCACGAATTTCTTTTTGCCGTTGGTTTTTTTGTAAATCACTCGTGTAAGCAACACCCCTGCCGGGCCAACAATGCACCGCCCGGGTTCCAGCAGCAGGTGGACTCTTAACCCTCGCAATGGTCGCAGCACTGCGTCAGCGTAACCAGTGAGTTGCTTCGCGAAATCGAGGGCACCCTCTCGCTGGTAGTCAATCCCAAGACCGCCTCCTGCATCAACGAACTCGATACGGTGGCCATCAGCGCGCAGCTCTCGCACCAACTCAGCCACCCGCTCCATGGCCGCCGCGAACGGCTTGACGTCGCTGATCTGCGACCCGATATGCACGCTTACGCCGGAGACTCTCAGGGATTTCATCTGCGCGGCCTTGGCATAAAGGCGGCCCGCTTCGCGGATGGGCACGCCAAACTTGTGCTGCCGCAGGCCGGTTGAAATGTAAGGATGAGTTTTAGCGGGAACGTCGGGATTCACTCGCAAAGCAATTCGAGCAATTTTCCTGGCCTTCGCGGCACACTCGGCCAGAGATAACAACTCCGATTCACTTTCCACGTTGAACAGCAAAATGTCGGCTTGCAGGGCAAATCGCATCTCCTCGCGCGTCTTGCCTACACCGGAGAAGACAACGTTCTTTGCCTTGCCCCGGCTCACGCGCAGGACCCGCTCCAGTTCGCCGCCGGATACCACGTCGAATCCGCATCCCTCCCGGGCGAGCAAACGAAGGATGCTTAGATTTGAATTCGCCTTTACGGAAAAGCAGACTGTGTGTGGTGCTTTGCGAAAGGTACGCTCAAAGCGCCGCAGTCGCTCGCGGATCATGCCGGCGGAATAAACGTACAGTGGCGTGCCGAAGCGTTGAACCAGGCGATTCAGAGAAATCTGGTCACAGCGCAAAATTCGGCCAGCGGAGCCACGCAGGCCCGGCCGTGAGTACGTGAAACCGGGCGGACGTTCTGACGGTTTCCTGATGCCGCTCACTTGCGTTTTCCAGGCGCACCCTTAACGCGAATGGCAACTACAGTCTGATCGTCAAAGGCTTCTTCTCCGGCGGCGTGATCGGCTACCGCGTTGAAGATGGCTTGCACTACTGAATCCGCTGAAGCGCTGGGATCTCTCGATATGATTTGCTCCACGCGGTGCCGCCCGAACAGCTCCCCCGCTTTGTTTCGTGCGTCCAGAATGCCGTCACTAAAGAAGACGAACATGTCGCCCGGTTTGGCCCGGAAGCTGAACTCATCATAGTCGGCGTCCTCGAACAACCCGAGAGGCAGCCCGGTGGCCTCGATGACTTCGATTTTGCCACCGTGGTAGTAAATGGGGCGGGGAAGTCCGGAGTTGGCCACGCGCAAGGTGCGATTCTGATCGTCCCAGACAGCGTAAATCAGAGACACGAACTGCGCTTCGATGCGACGTTCGCCGAGAGAAAAGTTAACCGCAGACAACATCTCCGCGGGCGCCGGCTCGATGGGTGCGTGGGAACGCAGAATTCCGCAGACCAGCGCCGCGTAAATCGCTGCCGGCGCGCCCTTGCCGCTGACATCGCCGATCACAATGGCGGTGCGCGACAGGGAATAGCTGACAAAATCATAAAGATCGCCACCAATCGCGCGCGCGGGCGCAAACTTCGCAGCGACGTCGAGGTTGGCCAGCTTGGGCAGGGTTTGCGGCAACAGACGAAACTGCAACTCCCGCGCCATCGCAAGATCGTGTTCGAGACGGCTCTCCTGGCGGGCAATTTGCTCGTAGAGTTGGGCGTTTTCAATGGCGATGGCTATTTGCGCCGCCAGCGTGGTCACGGTCCGGCGGTGATCCTCGGTAAAGAAGCCACGCCGCGTGTGCTCCAGATCGAGCACTCCGATAACTTTGTCCTTGTAAATCAACGGCACCGCCAGTTCCGACCGGGTCTCACGATTCAACGCGATATATCGCGGATCTTTTTTCACATCCGGTACCAGCACCGCCTCCTTGTATTGGGCGGCGTAACCCACGACGCCACGTCCCCTTGAAGCATCATGTTTTACGTGAATGTTCTCGTTGAAGCGCAAGGAAAAGCGGTGCTGTAGCTTCTCTCCGCTGGAGTCCAGCAGGAGGATGCTGAACATCTGATAGTCAATCAGGCGGCTCAACAGCTCGGCGATGCGCTTGAGCAACTCATCCACGTTAAGAATCGAAGTAAGCTCGCGGGCAATTTCGTTGAGCAGGACCAGCGTCCGGGCCTGCCGGGTGCTGCGCGTGTACAGGCGGGCGTTCTCAATGCCGACCGCCATCCGGGAACCGATTAAAGTCAACAGCCGCTTGTGTTCTTCGGTGAAATGATTGGGCTGAGGCGATTCGATATCAATTACTCCAATCACCCGGTTCTTGATGATCAGCGGTACTGCCAGTTCCGAGCGCACGTTGGGCACGGCGGAAATGTAGCGGGGATCGTGGGCTACGTCGTGAACCAGGATGGCTTCTCTTCGCTGCGCCGCGATTCCGGTAACTCCCTCGCCGACCTTGAGCCGCAACCTCTCAGCTATTTCCGGCGCGAATCCTACCTGAAATTGGATGCGCAACACCTGAGTTTTCTCTTGCAGGAGAAAAATCGCGAAAATTTCGTAGTCAATGACTCTGCGTACCAGTTCGGCCACCCGGCGCAGAGTGGTGTCGAGATCCAGTGTGGTGTTAACCACATCCGCGACTTCGAGCAGTAGCGGTTCAATCTGCAATTGAACGTCGGGTTGAATGGTCGCCATGGTTTTAATTCTTAGTTCTGATTGCTATGTTCTTATGATACCAGCCGGTCAGGTGGGTCAGTCCGGGGTCTCGCAGACCGCTCCGCCACGTGGGGACCTAGCCTTGCCGTGGCACGATGCAAATGTCAGGGAGATTGCGGTATTTTTCCGCGTAATCCAGTCCGTAGCCCACCACGAATTCATCAGGGATGCTGAAGCCGATATAGTCGGCCTCAATGGGCTGCTTTCTGCGCGATGGTTTATCCAACAGGGCTGCAATGCGCAGCGCCCTGGGTTGATGGGCCAGGAGAATTTTTCTGAGATAGGTGAGGGTGAGACCGGTGTCCAAAATATCTTCCACCACAATGACGTTCCGGTCTTTCATGGATTGATCCACATCTTTGGTGACACGAACCTCGCCGGTGGAATCCCACCCGACCTTCAATTCCTGGGCGGGGCTGGGCCGGTTGCCATAACTGGAAACGCCGATGAAGTCGAAAGTGGCATCGAGTTGAACGTGGCGCGCCAGGTCGCTCAAGAAAATCGCGGCGCCCTTGAGCACTCCCACAAAAATCACAGTTTGCCCGGAGAAATCGCGGGTGATGTCAGCGCCCATTTCTGCCACCCGACGGGCGATTTGTTCGCGGGAGATGAGAACTTTAAGTTCAGTCACGGGAAACCATATTAAACTAAGCAATCGGCAACTGGCACATTCAGAATCTAAAAGCCAGGAGCTAAGAGCTGGAGACTATGAAACTCAACGGCATAAAACTTACCTGGTTGGGCCACGCAACTTTTCGCATCGAAACGCCGGGGGGGAAATCAATCCTGATTGATCCCTGGGTGATGGGCAATCCGCTATGCCCGGAGAAAGAAAAGGCCGTCAAGAGAGTGGACGCAATGCTATGCACCCACGGTCATTTTGATCACATCGGAGACGCAGTCGAGATCGCCAAGCAGCACAATCCCAAGGTGGTGGGCATTCCTGAACTCTGCGGCTGGATGGAGAAGAAAGGCGTCACACAGACTTTGCCGATGAACAAAGGAGGCACGCAGACCGTCGGCGACATTAAAGTCACCATGGTTCACGCCGACCATTCCTGCGGAATTAAGGATGGCGATGAGATCATCTACGGCGGCGAAGCCTGCGGCTACGTGATCGAGTTCTCCAATGGAGTGAAGATTTACCACGCCGGCGACACGAACGTTTTCGGTGATATGCAGATCATCCGCGAACTATATGCGCCGGAGATCGCGCTTCTGCCTATCGGAGATGTCTACACCATGGGACCGCGCGAAGCAGCTTACGCCTGCCGTCTGCTTAAGCCGAAGACAGTCATCCCTATGCACTTCGGGACATTTCCGGTGCTAACCGGCAAGCCAGGCGTTTTTCGGAAACTTGTGCCTGAGGTCGAGGTACCGGAGTTCAAGCCGGGCGAGACCATCGCGTAATCCGCAGGCGACACGTTCCTCTAATGGGGATCACCCTTCATGCTCTGCGCCAGTTCTGCTTCTTCCTTCTTGAGCAGATCAACTCCCTGCGCAAATGTGAGATCGGCAAGCGCAGGGCGGAAGTCACTGAAAACCTCGTTTGACTTGACACTGAAGCTCTTGAAGAGGAGCTCTTTGCCGGTGAAGTCAAGATCCATCCGGGTAACTTCCCACGCTCCCTCGCCGATCTCCGCCTGCTCCACCAGGAAATGACCGCCTTTGTCCAAGTGTCCCAGAAAGCCCCAGCCAAAGCTCACTGTCTTGATGAGAGTTCCGTCTATCTTTGCGATGCGATGCTTGCCGGCGTCAATAAGAACGTAGCCCTGCATACCCTCAAGAACTTGCTCCACCCGGCTGGGTGGGTGATAGCTGTGGTTGGGACGAAACCTCAACCGCACCAGTTCGTCTACAGTTTTCCCGACGCCGGGGTGACTTACCTCCGTGCCGTCGGGCTCATAGAGAAATGCATCAGGCAATGCCTTGATGATCCGCTCGGTGTGATCGGCATCCTCTTTTTCCGATTTTTCCTTCTTTCTTAATTCATCAGGATTCTCCAACAAACGGTCCAGACGCGTCTTCTCTGCCTGGCGCTGTGCGGGAGTCAGCGGTTTTCCATTGATCGCCACCAGCATTCCTGCTGTCGCCTGGCGGGTCTCGACAATCAACTTGGTTTGTGACCCATGGGCAGTCTCCTTGCGGTCGAGAAACATGAACTTCAAGGCGTTATGGTTGGAGGACGTTTCGTTCTCCACAGTCTTGCGGACGAGTCGAGCAGAAGATTCATCCGATTGCGCCCAGACGGTCGAAAGTGCGGCCAGGTACCCCAAAGCGGCGACCCACATAAAGAAACAACGAGTTTGCCGATGAGCCAATCGCATAAACCTGGGCGTTGGACGAAATCCTCGCTGTCATTGTTGTATCCGCTGAAAGCATTCGACTGCAACCCGCGGTGGCGCAATCAGGAGTTTTTCGGGTAACCCCTTGGACAAGTCCGGCGAATTTAATTTTCCTTTGTGTCCCAGAGGTCCTCAGGATGATTTAGAATCCTTTATTCCCGCTTGCACTCTGCGGTAGATGCGCCCCAATAAGGAGCTCACACTATGGACACGGCAAAAACCTCGGAGTTTGCTCATATCGGCAAGTCGGTCATTATCAAAGGAGAACTTTCCGGCAGTGAAGACCTTTATGTAGATGGCGTGGTCGAGGGCACGATCGAGCTGCACGGGAACAGTCTGGTGGTCGGTCCCAATGGGCAGGTTCGGGCCAATATCAACGCCAAGGGCGTAGTGGTTCAAGGCAAAGTGGAAGGCAACATCCGGGCCAGCGAGCGGGCGGAGTTGCACAAAACAGCCGTCATCACTGGGGATATTGTGACCCGGCGTATTGCCATTGAAGAGGGCGCTTATTTCAGGGGCAAGGTGGATATTCAGAAAGAGGCGGCAGCAGATGCCCCCCCTGTAGCGGCCAAACTGGAGCCCAAAGTTGAGGCCAAGCTGCCCGCTGCGGCAGCGGTGGGAAACAGCGGAACCGTGACCAGCGCGGCGGCTTCAGCCGCCGGCGCGGGAATAGCCAAAAACTCACGTAACTAATGGCGGGGAACTTTGTAGCTGGTTCTCGCGCCGTGACGCGATATATTAGGCTGTAGGACCGGGTTTAGCGGAGAATTGAGACAAGGGACATGGCATCCGTCTCGCATGGTTTCATGAAACTTTTTCGCACTTCATCGCCTGAATCCGGCGCGAAGCCGGCCCGCACAGACTCCAGGCTTGCCCGCCGCTCGAGTGGACTGGCTGAACTCTCGCGGCTGCTCAAGGCCGGGAGCCCGCTCTGCGTTCTCGATGTGGGCTACACCTCCGCCGCCAACATCCGCTATCTCACCGAGTTGGGACATAAAACCTACAGCGAAGACTTGCTGGACGCTTCCACCGATCCTTCCCTGGTCACGCAGAACGAACAGGGGCAGCGCGTTCTGGACAGCAAGCGCTATCTGGCGGGCAACCTGGTTTATCCCGCCGCGCAATTCGACATCGTTCTGTGCTGGAACCTGGCCGACTACATGGATGAAAGCCTGGTCAAGCCGGTGGTGGGACGCTTTTGGTCGGTGATCAAACCGGGAGGCATGTTGCTGGCATTCTTTCACACCCGCGAGGCCGGTCCCGACGCGCCTTGCTACCGCTACCACATCGTGGGCAGCGACGCTCTGGAAATGCAGCACATGGAAGCGCGCAAAGACATGCGCAAGGAACCCAGCGGACCCGGGCATGCTGCACCCACGGGAGGATTCCGTCTGCAAAGGGTCTTCAATAACCGGCACATCGAAAATCTCTTCCGCGACTTCGGGTCCATCAAGTTCTTCCTTACCCGCGACAACATCCGCGAAGTGCTGGTCGTGCGCTGAGTTTGCCCCAGAAGGATGTAGGCGCAGGCGTTATCGCCCGTGCGACGCTTCATCGCGTTTTGCTCACCAAATAGCGCGTGAGCGCCGGAACTCTTTCCAGAAACGACAGCACCGGCTGGCGCACCCCCTTAGGCAGAAGCAGCACCTGGCGAATGCCCGACGACGACCGGAATACCGGGCCGAACTGCTTTCCATACTGTTGCCGGTAAGAACGCACGCTTTCCTGCAGCGAGACCCCCGCACTCCAAAAAGGGCGCAACGATTGCGCCGCGAGCGCGCCGCTGCGCAGGGCGAGCGAAATGCCGTCTCCCACGAAAGGGTCCACAAAGCCTGCGGCGTCGCCCGCCATGAGAATTCCGTCCCGCTCCGGCTCCGGTTCGCGAAACATCAGTGGCGATGTACTCACCGTCTCCATGAGCGGTCGCCAGTGGGAACTGCGTTCCTGCAATGCGGGATGGAGCGCAAAAACTTTGTCTAGAGTGTTGGCCACGTCAGCGCGGACCATAGCGCTCGCGTTTACTCGCCCACTGTTTGAATGTTCGCGAGCGAGGGCCACAGGTTGTACGCCGCAATAACCGCCCGCGAAGAAATAGAGATCGACCGAGGCGGGCGGGGAACACTCGGCAAAATGGGACTTAAGACCCAGCCATTTTTTCGCTGCGACACCATTATTGCCGGGATTGAGGTTCGACCAACGGCCGGAAGCATTGATCACTGCCCGCGCTTCAAAGTCTCCAGCTGAAGTGGTAACCAGGAACGGGCCGGTGCCTGAGATCGTTTGAACTGTGGCCTGTTGAAGGGCGTCTAGCGGGAGTTTCGTAGCCGATTCCCAAAGCGCGGAATCAAGATCGAAACGAGCGACGCTTGCCGCCGCTGGAACGATGGGAGCGCGAAGAACGCGTCCATCCATGAAAATCCGTCCGCTTGGGATACGAATAGCGTCACGCAAAATCTCTGCGTACTCCGGGGCGAGCAAATGCGTCAGCAAATCCAAAGACTCTGCCGAGACAAATTCTCCGCAAACCCTTTGCCGGGGAAGGCGTCCGCGCTCCAGCAGCAGAACTTTGGCACCTTCAGCGGAGGCGGTGATCGCCGCCGAAGTTCCTGCAGGTCCCCCGCCGATAACAATCAGGTCATACATCCGGTCATGCCTTCCATGCAATCACGCCCATGCGGAACAAGTAATGCCGCCGAATCTCTACTCTAGCCGCGGCGGTTTGCCGCACAATCTGTTTCATCTCCTCTGGCGTATAAGCCTGCCGCACCGACGCCGGCGCGTCATGGCGGTTAATGCGGCTGCGGTAGAGAGCAAGGCCTGGATATACCAATGCCAGATGCAGAGGACTTCGCACCAGGTCGTTGATTAGTACTGCGTGACGGCAAACCCGCAGCGCTTCGTTGACGAACTGCGATAGTTGGGGCGGTGCGAGATGATGGACAAACAAACAACTGCTCACCAGATCAAAGCTCGACGCAGCGAATGGCAAGGCAAGGGCGTCCCCGACCACTGCCATGTTTCCATTTTGCCGACGGTGGTTGAGGTGAGAGACAGCGCGATCCAGCAGAGCTACTTCAAGTTCAATGCCGCGCTTCCGCAATCTTGTTTGAACCGCCAAAGGCGTGTCTCCCGCCCCGGCAGCGATTTCCAGGAGCGACAAGGACTCGCGCCCCGCCTGCTGAGAGACACGCACGACCATGGATTCCGTCGTTGAAATACCGCCGAACCGGCGGTTAATCCGGCGCAAGTCAGATAACGCTGCAGCAATTTCTGCGGGTGTGCCAGAATCGGAGTCCAGCAGCTCGGGGATGAATGTGCGTTTCACGTTGGAATGGAAAATACTTCAACCCACAGGGGAACCCAGAGAACGACCTGCTTCCTACTCCGTCGCTCTACACTTCCGCCAGTTCTTCTTCCAGCAATTGCTTGTTGTAAAGCTCGGTGTAGTAGCCGTTGCGATCCAGAAGTTCCTCATGCGTGCCCAGCTCCACAACTCGACCGCTGTGCAGCACGGCGATTCTATCGGCATTGCGCACGGTCGAAACGCGATGTGAAATGAAGATCGTCGTCCGTCCCCGCATGATCTCCCGCAGATGATTGAGGATCTTATCCTCGGTGTGGGTGTCCACGCTGGAAAGCGCGTCGTCGAGAATCAAAATGCGGGGGTTGCGAATGATGGCGCGAGCGATCGCCGTGCGCTGCTTCTGCCCGCCGGAGAGCGTGATACCCCGTTCACCTACCAAGGTTCGGTAGTGCTCGGGAAAGCCCTCGATATCGTCTGCGATGCTGGCTGCCCCCGCCGCCGCCCGAATGTTTTCATCCGTGGCATCTTCTTGCCCGAAGGCGATGTTCCCGCCCACGGTTTCGCTGAACAGGAAGGTTTCCTGCGGCACAAAGCCGATATTTTGTCGCAGCAAGGCCAACGGGTAGTCCCGAACGGGCCGGCCGTCAATCAGTACCGATCCCGGGGCAGCATCGTAAATCCGAGGGATGAGGCTCACCAGGGTAGTCTTGCCCGAGCCGGTCGGTCCGACAATCGCCAGACTGCTGCCGGCGGGAATCCGTAGATTCACGTTATGCAAAACTTGCGAATCCTGATAGGAGAAGTTCAGATTGCGAAATTCGATTTCGCCCTCGATCTGCGCGAGTACCCTCTTACCTGCGGCATTTTGATCCTGGCGATCCGCAATCTCAGGCTGCTCTACCAGAATCTCATTGATGCGTCCCATGGAGGCGGTACCGCGCTGAAAGATGTTGATCACCCAACCCAGCGCGATCACCGGCCAGGTGAGTTGGACCATGTAGGTGTTGAAGGCCACGAAGGCGCCAACCGTCATGTGACCGTAGAGGACTTCCCGCCCGCCCAGCCAGAGCGCGAGGACGATGGCAAACCCGAGCATGATTTCCAGCGTGGGCCACAGCATGCCCATCAGGCGGACCAGCTTCAGGCTGCGCCAAATGTATTCCCGATTCGAGGTCTCAAAGGCCGCGATCTCGGCCTCTTCCTGAACGTAGGCGCGAATCACGCGCGCGCCGGAGAAATTCTCCTGGGCGCGGGCCGAGATTTCAGAAAACATCGCTTGAATTCTTTCAAAGCGTTCGTGAATTCTCTTGCCAAAGTATTGGATGGTAATGCTGACGACCGGCAATGGCAGGAAGGCGTAAAAGGTCAGTTTCGGGCTGATCGAAAGCATGAACGCCAATGCGCCCGCGGTGAACACGATTGTATTCGCGGAATACATGATCGCCGGCCCCAGCAACATGCGCACCGCATTCAAATCGTTGGTTGCTCGCGCCATGATGTCGCCGGTGCGGGTGCGCTGGTAATAGGAATAGGAAAGGCCTTCGAGGTGCTGAAACAGATCGTTGCGCAGGTCGAATTCGATCTCGCGGGAGATGCCGATCATGATCCAGCGGGTCAGGAACTGAAAAATACCTTTAATGCCGGCGACGGCCAGCAGGAGCAACGCGTAGGTGAGCAGTTTTCCGCGGGTGACTCCAAGGTACAAGTCATCCACTGCCCGCCGGATAATCTGCGGAAACAGAATCCAAATGCCATTGTTGAGAAAAACGCAAATGGTTCCAACGAAATAGCTGTTGCGGTACTTCTTCAGGTAGGGAAACAGAGGAGCGAGGCTTTTCGGCAGCATGTGCTTCTGGTAGATGTGATTCTACCAGCACAGGCTTCAATTTCAGTGTTTCTGCCGCAGGGATTCCGGCGAATCGCCACGAAAGATAAGCACGGCCGCGGAAACGATCAGTAATAGCCACCCGCCGAGGAACACCCAACTGGAACTCATTAGATAGGAATACAGCGCGTCAACGTTCATGAGAGCCTCAGCAGCTTTATCGTTTCCCACCTAAAACATGGGGGGCTATCCGTCCCGTCAAGCCCCCCACCCCCTCATCGTGGCTTACCGGTTCGGCGACTCGTCCGATTCCGGCCGCGAGTGCTGCGCCCGCCTCTGTTCGCGCTTGGCCAGGAATTGATTCAGCTTGGTTTTCTGATCCGCAGTCAGGACCTGGTAAGCCTGGGCAGCCAGACTTGCGCGTTGCACTTCAAGCTGTGCGTGGACCTGAGCTTCCTGGCTGGCAATGGCCTGAGCCTTGGCCTGATCGAAGCTGCCACTTAGGATGAGTTCTTTCATTTGTTGACGGCTCTGGCGCTCCTGTTGATAGAGTGGTTTCATTGCTGGTTTCGCGCTCGCCTTGATTTGCTTGATCTGGGCTTGCTGCGCGTCGGTCAGATCGAGGTAATCAGCGAAGAAGCGCAACGTGTGTCCGTCGAAGAAATCACCTCGCGAACCGTGATGAAAGCCGCCCTCATACTCTGCAACCGCGCCTCCAGCCAGCAAGGCAAGGGTCACCACCAAAACTGAGATTTTCGAGATACTTAATTTCACCGTAACTACCCTCCCTGTTGGGATCCTGTGTTCTCCTGAACCCCAAATGTGTTCTCTTATACAAACACTTTCCGGGCAGAGTGGGTAGTAAAGAGTCAGTCAACCCGAGTAAAGTTTTGTAAACTGTCATAGGCTCCATTTTGACGATTCTTTACGCGTATGTTGGCAGAGCTGTTATAGAACTTATAGATGAAACCGATGGATCGCATTTTGGTCATTGACGACGATGTGGAGCTGTGCGGGCTGGTGGCGGAGTATCTGGAACCGGAGGGCTTCAAGATCGAAGCCGTTCATGATGGCCCTCACGGTTTGGAACGCGCCCTCGCCGGCGGGTATCTATTGGTGGTGTTGGATGTCATGTTGCCGGGCATGAATGGCTTCGATGTCTTGCGCCGCCTCCGCGGCACTTCGCGAATTCCAGTGCTACTACTCACCGCCCGCGGAGACGACGTTGACCGGATCGTGGGTTTGGAGATTGGCGCGGACGACTATCTTCCCAAGCCCTTCAATCCCCGGGAACTGGTGGCGCGCATTCGAGCGGTGTTGCGGCGCACCAACGCCGGGGAAAAGTCGGGCGTCACCGACATACCCGACGTGGTGCGCGTGGGAGACGTGGAACTCGATCCGGCGACTCGTACCGTCAAGCAGAATGGCCGGCCGGTGGAGCTGACCTCGGTGGAGTTTAATCTGTTGCAGGTGTTGTTGCGCGAGGCTGGCCGCGTGGTCACCCGCGAGCGCCTGGTGGACACCGTGTTGAGCCGGAAATTCTCTCCCTTCGACCGCAGCATTGACATGCATGTGAGCAAAGTACGGAGGAAACTCGGCGACTCCGACAGTGGTCCCGAACACATTAAAACGGTGCGCGGCGTAGGGTATATCTTCGCCCATCCTCGTGACAGCGCCGCAAGCGGGGCGGAATGAGAAGCCTGTTCCTCAAAATCTTCCTCTCCTACTGGGTTGCCCAGGCATTGTTCCTGATGCTGGCCATAATGGTCACTTTGGCTATGTACCCATCCCGCGAGATTGCCGGTATCCAGGCACAGCAATCGCGGTTTCTCAGCGAGGCGGTGCAGGCTTACCAAAGCGGAGGCGAAGATGGCGTCCGCAAGTATTTCAGGACTATCCACGACAGCGCCCACGTAAGGTTGTTTATTTTCGACGGCCAAGGCCACGACTTGCTGGGGCGCAAACCGCCGGAGTGGATCGAAAAAGTAGTAAAGGGCGAGACGCGGACTGCGGACAGCTTTTGGGGACGTCTGGGGCCGATGCAGTTTCTGCGTGAGTCCGAAGGTCTAGCCAACGGACAACATTACACGTTGGTGATCGAACTGCCCCCACAACAGCACACGTTGTTTGGTCCGAACGGCGTACCGGGCCTGTGGGTTCTCATCGGAATTATTTCCTCCGGGCTGGTGTGCTACGTCCTGGCGCGATATCTGACGTCTCCCATTGTTCGGCTCAGAGCGGCGACCCAGAGACTCGCTGGGGGAGATCTGACCGCGCGCGCCGGGGTCTCGCCTTCGCGGCGTCATGATGAAATGGCAGAATTGGTGCGCGATTTCGACCGCATGGCCGAACGCATAGAAAAACTGCTAACTGCTCAAGGCCGGCTTCTGACTGATATTTCTCACGAATTGCGTTCTCCGCTGGCGCGCCTGAATGTCGCACTCGAGTTGGCGCGACAGCGCAGCGGTCCCGAGGCCCAGAGCGCGCTGGAGCGTATTGACCGCGAGGCCACCCGGCTGAATGGGCTGATCCAGGAACTGCTCACCATTGCGCGGCTGGAAAGTTCCGAGGGTTCGATGCCGCGTTCCCCGGTACGGCTTGAGCAACTGATCCAGGAGATTGCGCGGGATGCGGAGTTCGAGACCCAGAACCGTGATTGTCATGTTGAGGTCAGAGTGGCGGATGACTGCGTCGTCATTGGAAGCCCGGCGCTGCTGTACAGCGCAATCGAGAACGTAGTACGCAACGCAGTCCGGTACACCGGACATAGCACAGCAGTGGAGGTTCGGCTAGAAGAAGACCAAGGCCTGCTCGGTCCGGAGGCGGTCATACGAGTGACCGACTCGGGTCCGGGAGTGCCGGAAGTGGCGCTGGACAAGATATTTCAACCGTTCTACCGCATTGACGATGCTCGTGGCCGTCAGACCGGCGGCGTGGGACTAGGGCTCGCCATTACCGAACGAGCCGTGCGCTTGCATGGCGGCACGGTCAAGGCTGAGAACCGCCCACAGGGCGGGCTGATGGTCGAGATTCGATTGCCGCTAAGCTCGGCAAAAGCCGCGGACCGTGTGGCGCAGACACTGTCTGCGAACGCACCCGTCTAGTGCAAGGATGGAGTAACCGTGTGTATCTCCCATCCAAGACGGGCCGCGGACTTCCATTTCGTTCGCGGCTGGGAGCCAGCACCGCCCCAGGCAACTTTCGCTCCTCAGTTCGGTTCCAACCTCTTGCCGGGTTTGCTCTTCCGCTGCATTCCTGATACACAAATGGAGTAACTCTGCCGCTTGATAAGGTCAGGCTGGCCCGGCTTTGAGATCTAGGAACGAAAAACTGGGAGAATCAATAAGGATGAAGTTCCGCTTTCGCGCGAGTCTGTTACTTCCGGCTTTGCTCGTCTCTCTGGGTTGTACAACTACCAATCCAACGGCATCTTCGGGAACCAGCTTCCTGTATCTGGCCACCGCGGGCGACACTACGCTTTCCGCTTACACCATTGCATTGGGCAATGGCGCGCTCGGCACCGATGGCAATACCGTGGCCACGGGGACTGCCCCGGTCGCCATCGTGATCTCGCCCGCGGGCAATGCGGCGTTCGTCGCCAATCAGGCCGCGAACAGCGTCTCGGTTTATGGGGTGAACTCCGATGGAACGCTGACAGCGGGCACCACGGCGCTCGCGGTGGGAACCAACCCTACCGGTCTGGCCATTGATCCGGCCGGGAAGTTTCTGTTTGTGGCCAACCAGGGAACGTCAGACGACCCCACTTCTGGAACTGTGTCAGTTTTCTCGATCTCGGGCAGCACCGTGGCGGCAGTTGCGGGCTCTCCGTTTCCCACGGAAGCGGTTGGAGCCACAAGCGGGAGCGGCCCGGTTTCGCTGGTGGTTCCACCAGCCGGGAACTATCTGTACGTTTCCAACCGTTTCGCCGGCACGGTTTCGGCGTTTTCTTTCGACGATACGACCGGAGCACTGACTCCGGTACCGAATTCGCCCTACGCAGTCGGTCTCGCGCCGCAGGGGATTGCCGTATCGAAGGATGGGAATTATGTTTTCGTAGCCAACACGGGATCAAACAACGTCAGCGTCTTTTCCATCTGCGCGGCAGCGTCTGCAACCTGCCTCACGCCCGATGGCTCCATGACCGCGGCCGGCGCTCCGGTTTCGGCAGGGCAGGGGCCCGTCGCGGTCGCTGCTGATCAGGGCTTCAACTACGTTTATGTGCTCAATTACAATTCCAGCAGCGTTTCGCAATACCGCTACAGTCCGGGCACGGGTGCTTTGACTCCGCTCTCACCCATCAGCATCTCCACCGGGCTGAACCCGACCTCGTTCGTAGTGATCTCTGGAGCAACGGGTACCAACATTGGGAGCTCTACGCTGAATCCCACGGACTATGTTTTTGTGGCGAATACCGGGGCAGCTACTCTGTCGGCGTTTACCTTGAACACCGCGACGGGAGCGCTCAACGTGATCGGCCAGCCCACTACCACCGGAGGCCTGCCTTCGGCCCTCGCCGCGTTCTAACTGAGGTTCTAGGTGGGCACTTTCAGAAGCAAGTATCCGCCCACCAGACCGAAGATCAGGTCGGGGGACCAGGCGGCCAGCAAGGGCGGAAGCTGGCTGATGTTCCCCATGGCTTCGAACAGACCGGAAACCGTCCAGTAAACCACCGCGATTCCAACCGCAATAGCGATGCCTGCGACCGTCCCGCGCTTGCCGGCGGAAAGTGAGAAAGGCACGGCCAGGATGGCCATGACCAGGGCGATGATGGGAAAGGCCAGCTTTTTCTGCAGCTGCACCTTCAACCGCAGAACATCAAAGCCGCTCTGCTGCAGGTCGCGAATGTAGCGGCGCAACTCCTCGTAGTTCATCTCCGAAGACTGCTTCACCTCTTTCTTGAAATAGGCGGGAGGTTCATTGAGCGCGGGAAAGGTGGACACGTCGAAGGTGCGGTAGTTGTCAATGGCTGATCCGCGCAGCCCGCGCTCCCATCCCTGTGTGCAGACCCAGCGTTGCAGACTGTTCTCCCAGTGCGCGCGAATGCTGTAAATGCGGCGCGTAAGCTGGAAACTTGCCGGATCAAACTGAAATACCGCGAGACGGCCAAACTCGTTACGGTCAGAATCGAACAGTTGATAGTAGTAGATGTTATTGTGTTGCCCAAAAATCCACTTGCGGTCGGGGTTCAGGTAGGTTTGCGGAGGTTTTCCTTTGATTTCATTCCTCAGAGCGTCCTGGCGCTTGTTGGTATAAGGCAGGTAAAACTGGTCGGAGAAAAACAATCCTCCGGCGAGCAGGCAAGCCGCCACCATGAGAGGCACCACGATTCGGTAAATACTGATGCCCGTGGCTTTGATGGCGGTGATTTCGTTGGTGCGTTGCATAACGCCCAGAGTGACCAGAACCGCCAGCAGAATGCTCAAAGGCATGATGTTGTAGAGAAAGTAAGGCGAGACATTGAGCAAATATGCAGCGACCACAAGCGGCGAGATCTGATTGCGCAGGATGTCACCCAGCAGTTCAAACAGCGTGAATACCAGCAACAAGATGAGAAACGTGGAGAGGATCAACGCCAGATTCACCGCAAAATCGCGCAGCACCAGGTCATCGAGGAGCATGGGGAAGCGGGCGCTGAAGACCCGGCGGCGAGTAACCGCTCGCTCAAAGGCGTTCTCGCCGCGGCTGGGCAAGAAGCGCATTCCTGCGCCTTCTTTTGCCAATCGCTTAAAAGGCAGCTGCAGGCCGGAGATTTCAATCGGCCTCCGTTCCGCCCGCCACAGCAGGAACGCGCCGCTGAAAAGGAACACGATGTCAGCCAGCCAGACGCCGAATCCCGGGTTAAGCTTTCCTTGCCGAGCCAGAGAAACCCCGATCAGCGAAAAAGAGTAGTAGGCGAAGACCAGCAAAATGGTGAGCACAAAGCCGCTGGACTTGCCTCCTTTTTTGGACGACAGTCCAAGCGGAATTCCCACCAAGGCGAGTACCAGGCAGGCGCTGGGCACGGCAAAACGCCGGTGAAGTTCGATCCAGTACCAGCGGGCGACGCCTGCGTTCTTGATGATCGGAGCCTTCTGCCAGAGCTGCTGCGTGCTGAGTTGACTCAGAGGAGCTGGTTCCTGGCTTTTGGAAGCATCAGACTGCGGGAGGGGAACCGGCATGTCATTCTGCTCAAAGGTGGAAATCTGATAACGATCGGGCTGTGCCGGGTCCATCTCGTGAGTTGAGCCGTTGCTGAGATGGAGGTGCAGCGTCTCCGGCCCCTCGCTCACCAGAATGCCCTGCTTGGCCAAAGTGATGCGGGGTGACGAGGGATCGCTGATATCGGCGATGAACACGCCCTTCCAGATGGCTGCACCTTGCGCGGCCCTGACGTCTTGCACGTACAGCACAAGGTGGGGAAAACCCTCATAAAAGACCCGGGGCTGAATTTCGAAAGATGCTTGCGAAGTTTTCAAGCGATCCTGCAGGCGAGCCATCGCAGCCTGCGACTTTGGCGATAGATAGACATCGTTCGCCAAAGCCAGCATCCAGGCGGCGATCACGAAGATAGAAATGACGCGGAGAAAGGTCCAGACTCCGATGCCGCTGGCGCGCATGGCCGTGATTTCGCTGTCCGCCGCCAGACGGCTGAGGCCAATGAGGATGCCGACCAGCACGCCGGCAGGGATACTCACAGTAAGAGTCTCAGGTACCGTGTAGAAGAAGATTTCCGCAACGCTGGGCAAAGGCGCGCTGTTGCGGACGACCAGTTCCAGAAGCTGGCCCAGGTCCCGGGTAAAGAGAACGAAGGTAAAAACCGCCACGCCGATGAGGGCGTGGGAGGTGACTTCGCTCAAAATGTAGCGGGTAAGAATCCGCATGGGGTCGCAGCCAGGTTGAGTCTAGCACGGGGGAGCGGGAGGGTCTGAAGGCGGTTCAGTTCGTTGTTCCTAATGTAGAACCCTGCAAGTTTGGCAGCGGAGATGCATTCAAACTAATAGGACTCCTACATTTCAACTTCTTGGGAGTTGCCACGGTTATGAAATCTTCAACCTTGCTCTGTGTGGATGACGACCCGGGCATTCGTGAACTTTACGAGGTGCTGCTTACCAGCTTCGGCTATGAGGTTCTGCTTGCGGAGGATGGCCGGAGCGCCCTTGAACTGTTTCATTCCAAAGCCAATAAGATCGCCGCGGTCATTCTGGACTATCAGATGCCGGAGATGAATGGCCTGGAATTGGCGACCGAGTTGAAGCGCTTCCGGCCCAATCTGCCCATCTTCATGATTTCCGGTTCGAATCCGGGGCTGGAGAAAAAGCCCGGTTGCGTAGATGCGGCTCTGCCCAAGGGCGTGGACACGGAGAAGCTAATCGCAGAACTGGAATCGCTGCTGGTTAACGCCGGCACTGCTCAAGAGAAGGAGTTGCACGTCGGGGGCACGCCAACCGACACTGTGGCCGTTCCATCGTAGAACTCTGTTGTCCATTTCGGGAGGCCGAGTCTGCCGTTGTGTCGGCAGCGATGCCGCCTATTCGGCTCTAAAGAACACGGCTCCCAGTGGAGGCAGCGTTAGTTTCAAGGAGAAAGGCCGCCCATGAGCCGGCTCCGGCTGTGCCTCGCACCCTCCCATATTCCCCATGCCGCTGCCGGCGTATTCCTGGGCATCACTGTTCAGGATTTCTTTCCAGAATCCCCCGCAAGGCACCCCCACCAGATAATTCATGCGCGGCACGGGAGTGAAATTGAACACGCCAAGGATCGTTTGTTCCCTCGATTTGCTGTGGCGCAGCAGAGAAATCGTGCTGGTGTGAGTGTCATTGCAGTCCACCCACTCAAAACCGGCAGGATCATTATCCAGCTCGTGTAAAGCAGCCTCACTCCGATAAGCGCGGTTCAATTGCTCCACCCAACTCTGCACGCCCCGGTGAAATGGATACTGAAGCACATCCCACTCCAGGCTGGTATCATGCGCCCATTCCCGCACTTGTCCGAATTCGTCCCCCATAAACAACAATTTCTTGCCCGGCTGGGCGAGCATATATCCGAAGAGCAGGCGTAGATTGGCAAAGCGCTGCCACTCATCGCCGGGCATCTTGGCGATCAGCGATCCCTTGCCGTGGACGACTTCGTCATGCGAGAGCGGCAGAACGAAATTTTCAGTGAAGCCGTAAAGCATGCGGAAGGTGAGCAGGTTGTGATGGAACTGGCGGTGAATCGGATCATGGGAAAAATAGTCGAGCGTGTCGTGCATCCAGCCCATATCCCACTTCATGCCGAAGCCCAGTCCGCCGATGTAAATCGGGCGGGAGACCATGGGCCAGGCTGTGGACTCCTCGGCAATGGTCTGAATGCCGGGGTATTCCTTATAAGTCTCCTGATTGAGTTCTCGGAGAAAATCAATCGCCTCCAGATTTTCGCGGCCGCCAAATTTGTTGGGAATCCACTCGCCTTCTTTACGGGAATAATCAAGGTAGAGCATGGAGGCCACCGCATCCACCCGCAGGCCGTCGGCGTGATATTTCTCCAGCCAGAACATGGCGCTCGAAAGCAGAAAGCTGCGGACTTCGTTGCGCGTGTAGTTGTAGATGAGGGTATTCCAGTCCGGATGAAAGCCTTTGCGCCAGTCGGCGTGCTCGAAGAGATGAGTGCCGTCGAAGTTCGCCAGCGCGTGCTCGTCGGAAGGGAAGTGCGACGGCACCCAATCGAGAATCACGCTTATGCCGTGCTGGTGCAGGTGGTCCATCAGATACATGAAGTCCTGCGGCGTGCCATAGCGCGCGGTTGGGGCGAAGTAGCCCGTCGTCTGGTAGCCCCATGAACCGTAGAACGGATGCTCCATCACCGGCAGCAATTCCACATGAGTGAACTGCATGCGCTGAACATACTCAGCCAGCCGGTGCGCCATTTCGCGATAGGTTAACGGACGGCTGTGCTCCTCGGGAACGCGCATCCAGGAACCGAGATGGACTTCATAGATGGAAATCGGGGCGTGCAGCGAGTTGCGCTCTTTGCGGTCGCGCATCCAGTCTTGATCGGCCCATTCGTATTCGAGGTCCCATACGCAGGAAGCCGTGCGCGGCGGCTTTTCGTGCCAAAAGCCGAAGGGATCAGCCTTGTCGGCAATGTAGCCGTGATGCTCGGAAACGATATGAAACTTGTACAGCGCGCCCTTGCTTACTCCGGGAACAAAAGCTTCCCAGATCCCGGAACTGCCACGACGATAGAGCGGATGCGCATGGTTGTCCCAGTTGTTAAAGGTTCCGACTACCGAAACTTCCTTCGCGTTGGGCGCCCAGACACCGAAACATGTGCCTCGCTCGCCTCGAGCGGTCATAATATGCGCGCCCAGTTTGTCGTAGGCGCGATAGAGTCGGCCTTCGTTGAAAAGATAGAGGTCCTCGGCGGATAAGAGGGTGATGTCGGAACGGGCGGCGGGAGCGAGGGTGGGTACGGTTTTAGTCATTCTTCGCGCAGTCCCACGGAGTCTCGTAGGATGCTTTCCTAGTGTACCGGAAGGGGAATGAAATCATCGAGAAATGGCGGGGCAGCGCATTATCTCGGAGGCATCATTCTTTGCGCAAAAGGCATGACTCTCCAGGGACGCCCACCACCGTGCCGTGAACAATCGCGCCCCCATGCTAGACTGCCTGTACCCCGTACTTTTTGCCGCAAGCTCGGGAACCTGTCCATGCCTGTTCTGCGCGTCATAGTTTTGTGGCATCAGCATCAGCCGTTCTACAAAGATCTGGTAACGGGCGAATACCGCCTGCCGTGGGTGCGGCTGCATACCCTCAAAGATTATTACGGCATGGTCAAGATTCTGGACGAGTTTCCCAATGTCCACCAGACTTTCAACCTGGTGCCTTCGCTCATCACGCAGATTCAGGATTACACCGCCGGCGCGGCGCAGGACCCATTTTTGCAAGTCGCGGCGAAACCTGCGCGCGATCTCGCTCCAGATGAGCGCCGCTTTGCCCTGCAATATCTATTTCAGGCAAACCCGATTCACATGATCGGGCGCTATCCGCGCTATCGCGAACTGTGGGAGCGATTCCGCAGCGCGGGCGACTCTCCGGAGCGTGCCGACAAACATTTTCAGCCTCAGGATTTCACCGATCTGCAGGTGCTCTCGCAAATCGCCTGGTTCGATGAGTTTTTTTTGGAGGACAAGGATGTAGCTGCTTTGATCGCCAAAGGCCGCGGCTATTCTCTCGAAGATCAGCAATACGTCATCGGCCGCGAGCGCGAATTGATCGCGAAGGTTTTGCCCGCTCATGCCGAGGCCGCGCAGCAGGGACGGATCGAAATTTCAACCTCGCCGTTCTATCATCCCATCCTGCCGCTGGTCTGCGACACCAATATGGGCGCGGTTTCCACTCCCGGCCTACCTTTGCCGAAGAATCGTTTTCGCCATCCTGAAGATGCCCGCGAACAACTTCTCCGCGGACTCGACTTGCACCAGCAGGTCTTCGGCATCCGGCCACAGGGAGCGTGGCCGTCGGAGGGCAGCGTTTCGGAGGAAGTGCTGGCCATCGCGCAGAGCCTCGGAGTGAAGTGGATGGCCACCGATGAAGGCGTGCTAGGGAGAACCCTCGGCATAAACTTTGGGCGCGATGGCTCCGGACGCCTGCCGCAGCACGCCGCAGAAAAGCTCTACACCATTCATCGTTACCAGAACGCGCAGACCGAAATGCATCTGGTTTTCCGCGATCACACGATCTCGGATTTAATCGGATTTGTGTATTCCGGAATGCCCGCCCAGGACGCCGCCAACCACCTCATCTATAACATTAAAGAAGCCACGCAAGTGGTTACCAACCAAGGCAACGATGCAGTTATAGCGATCATCCTGGACGGTGAAAACGCGTGGGAATATTATCCGCAATCCGGACGCGAATTCTTGCGCCGATTCTATGATCGCCTGCAGCACGAAACTGGCGTCGAAGCGGTCACTGTGTCGGAAGCCATCGCCCGGCACAGGGATTTCAATCCGCTTTCGGGCTTGGTCCCGGGGTCGTGGATTGACGCCAACTTCAACGTCTGGATTGGCGCTCCGGAAGACAACCTCGCATGGGACTATCTTTATCACGCGAGGAGTTTCTACGCTGAGGCAGCGGCGCGAGCGAGCGAGGCTCAGCGCAAACTGGCCTTCGAGGAGTTGTTGATCGCCGAGGGCAGCGACTGGAACTGGTGGTACGGCCCAGAGCATCACTCGGCGAACGATCGGGAATTCGACGAGCTTTACCGCAAGCACTTGTCGAACGTGTACCAGGCGTTAGGATCCACTCCGCCGGATTATCTGGCGCAGCCGATCGCCGGAGGGCTCACGCGACCCGAGTTTACTCCGCAGACCTCTTACATCCGGCCCCGCGTTGCCGGCGACATGATTCGGTATTTCGAATGGATGGGTGCGGCACGCTACACAGCCGACCACCGCGCCGGCGCCATGCACGGCAAGCGTTTTCTGCTGGATTCGGTGTATGCGGGCATTGACGAAGCGAACGTTTACGGGCGTCTCGACTTTGCCGGAAAAGTTCTGGACACGGATTTCAGCCTGGTGGTCAACCTGGAATCATTGGCAGCGGAGGCAAAACGTCCACGGCGAGTTCTGCGGGTTGACGTGGAAGTAGAAGGGGCGAGGATTCGAAGCTGGAGAGTAACCTCGCCGGACGACTCAGCTGTGCTGGCTGCGTCGGATGACCCGGGAAGCGAAGCGAAAATAGCACTGGACAAGAACTTCGAGCTCAAACTGCCTCTGGACTGGTTGCTCGCGACTCCGGCGGCGTCGAGAGGCAATAGCTCTGAGAGACCGGTCACCCCGATTGCTACCCGGCTTCGCCTGCGTTTCAGTGTCTGGCAAAACCGTTTGCCGGTGGATGCGCTGCCCCTCGAAGGCTGGATAGAGCTGCAGTTACTGAGCGAGGATGACCTGATGGCGCTGGCGTAGTGGAGATGCAACCGCTTTGAAGATCCCCTTAAATGTGCATCCCGAAGGTCCCTACAGCTCCCGTCGCCCTTCCATGGCTTTCAGCATGGTGATCTCGTCTGCGTACTCGATATCGCTTCCGACCGGAATGCCCATGGCGATGCGCGTGACTTTGAGCCCCGTGCGACGTAATTGCCCGGAGAGATAAGTCGCGGTGGCCTCACCCTCGACCGTAGGATTGGTAGCGACAATCACCTCATCCACCCGCCCGGTCTCCACCCGCCGCATCAGGTTCGAGATACGCAATTGTTCGGGGCCGACGCCGTGCAGCGGGGAGATGGAACCGTGCAGCACATGATAGACGCCATTAAAGTGCTTGGTTTTTTCGATGGCGGCGATGTTGGTGGGTTCTTCAACTACGCAAATGAGACGCTGATTGCGCGTGGCGCTCGTGCAATAGACGCAGGGGTCGACGTCAGTAATGTTGTTGCAGATCGAACAAAGCCGCAAGCTGGCCTTCAGGTCGCGGACGGCAGCGGAAAGCGCATCCGCGTCCTCGTCGCTCGATCGCAGGATGTGAAACGCCAGCCGCTGAGCCGTCTTGCTGCCAATGCCCGGCAGTTTTTTCAGCTCATCGATCAGCCGCGACATCGGTTCGGCAAATTTAGACATGGGACATTGGAGAATTTGGTAATTGGGTAATTGGGAAATTTGGTAATTCAGCGCACTACGGTGTTGACCTTCAATTACACAATTGCTCAATTACAAAATTACTCAATTTCTTAAATCCCTGGGATTCCCATACCGCCCAGCATGCCGCCCATGGTGGATTGCATGGCATCGTCCACTTTGCGGCCTGCGCCGTTGACGGCTGCCGTGATCAAGTCCTGCAACATCTCCAGATCGCCGGCCTTCATTGCTTCAGGGTCAATTTTGATGCTGCGCACCTGCTTGCGGCCATCCATCGTGACGGTTACGCTTCCTCCGCCGGAGGACGCTTCAACCACGGTCTCCTCCATTTTCTTCTGCAGCACTTCGTACTGCTGTTTGGCCTTCGACATCAGGTCTTGCAGGTTGAATCCGCCCATAGCGCCTCTTACTTGTTCTGCTTGTAATCAATGATGGTCCTGATCTCGGCCCCGAACTTCTCTTTCATGCGGCGGATAACGGGATCTTGCTCGATGCGGCTGCGGCCGCCGCCATTGGAGGATGCACTCTGCGCCGCCACGGTGGGCGCCAACTCGCCGGGACTTACCTTCAGTTTCACGGCTCTGCCCAGTACTCCGCTCGCGGTAGCGACGATGAGCCGCTTGGCGTCCGCGCCCAGCGACATATCAATCACGGTGGTGGACGAAGCAACCGTGATGACCACCTCATTGGCCTCGATCGTCCATTCGCCGCCTTCAAGCATAGAGGCGAGCATGCGATGGCTAGCGCCAGTGAGGGCATTCAATACCGCAGTGCGCAAATTGTCTGGCGTTTCCTGGTTTTCGCGGATGTTCGCGGCCGGTGGAGGAGCAGGTTGAGGAGCAGGCTCGATCACCGCGGCGGGCGCTGCGGTTCCCATCAACACCTGCGGGCCGGCAACTGCGGCGATCCGTCCGCGATCGACCGCAAGCTCAGGCTTTGAGGTGCTCTTGCGAGCTGAGTCGGCGGCGAACGGTGAAACAGGGGCGGCACGTGGAGAAGTGGTCTCTGGCTTTCGTGGTTCTGGCACGAGGGAGGGTCTTCTTACGGTTCGTGCAAGCGAATTGCTCTCTATGCCTGCTTCGCTCAACAACTGCTCCATGGGCAGCAGGCGCTGCGCGTGTGCCATCTTCAACAGACCAAGCTCCAGGTGGAAGCGCTGCTCCTGGCGGTAGCCGAGCTCACCGTGGGTGCGCAGCATGATTTGGAGATGACGTGCCAGGTCTTCCTCGCTGAATAATTCCGCAACGCGCGCTACGCGATTGCGTTCATCGCCGGAAATTTGGAGCAGGGAAGAATCACCCCCGGCTACTTTGGCTATAACCGTGTTGCGCAAGAATCGAACCAACTGGCGGGCGAAGTGAGTGGGGCTGTGACCTTCGCTGATTAGCCGGTCCACCAGGCGCAATACCTCGTCGCTTGAGCCCTGAGCAACCGCTTGCATCACTTCTTCCATCACTCCCGAGGGCGCCGCGCCCACCAATTGACGCACGGCCTCCGCTGTCACGCGCCCGTCGGAGGACGCGATAGCCTGATCCAGAATGGAGAGCGCATCTCGCATGGATCCGTCGCCGGCCTCCGCCAGCAGCGCCAGAGCATCGTCGTCGGCCTCGACCTTTTCCCGCGATGCAAGCTCCCTAAGTTGCCCCATGATTTCTTCGAAACGCACAGCGCGAAAGCTGAAATGCTGGCAGCGCGAGCGGATGGTCTGAGGAATGTCTTCCGGCTGAGTGGTCGCCAGCATGAAGACGACGTGGCTGGGAGGTTCCTCGAGAGTTTTCAGCAGGGCATTAAACGCCGCGTCTGTGATCTGGTGGGCTTCGTCGAGAATGTAAATCTTGAATCGGTCTCGCGCTGGGCGATAGCGCGCAGCTTCGCGTAGCTCCCGAATCTCATCAATGCCACGATTGGTAGCGGCGTCAATTTCGATCACATCCACGGAATTTCCAGCGCGAATCTCGGTGCAGGATTCGCAAACTCCACAGGGCTCGGCCACCGGCTTAGCGGACGACCGGCAGTTCAGGGCCATGGCCAGAATGCGCGCTACCGTAGTCTTGCCAATACCGCGATGGCCGCTGAAAATGTATCCGTGAGCGGTGCGCCCCTGCTCGATGGCATTCTTGAGGGTGCGAGTGACGTGTTCCTGCCCGATGACCTCGGAGAATTTCTGCGGCCGATACTTGCGGGCAAGGACCTGGTAACTCATGAGCGAAACCTGATTATACGTGATGTGCGGCAGCGTATCTGACGGGACGCAGGCAGGATTTCCAGGGGTCTGGCGGGCGTGTCATTTGTGGATTTTGGTCACCCAGCGGTGCTGGAAGTCCTTGCGAAAACCACACGCGGCAGAGTAGGCTTTTGCCACGGCTACAGCGCCAGCCGGGGGAGGGACTGTGCAACTGAACCTAAGTACCCGAATGGTAGATGGTATCGTGATTGTGGATTGTTCTGGCCGCGTCGTGTTCGGAGAAGAGTCCGGCTTTCTGCGTGACACGGTGAAGCAGCTACTCCTGACAAATAATCGAATTGTATTCAACCTGCCCGGAGTCACATACATTGACAGCGGCGGGCTGGGAACCCTGGTCGGGTTGTTCACCTCAGCCCGTAACGCCGGCGGCTCGATTAAACTGGCGAATCTGACGCGGCGCGTCGGTGACCTGCTGCAGGTAACCAAGCTGATCACGGTTTTCGAGGTGTACGACAGCGAAGAGAAGGCGGTTCAGGCCTTTCACGAGGGCGCCGCGGCATAAGCCTTTTGCGGCGCGGGACGCCTCGACCGGATCCTACTCCATTCCCCATGCTGCAAGATCCCACTTCCACCTCCAGGCTCGCGATGCGGGACCGGATTATTGCGGCTATCCGCAAAATACCGCCGGGTAAGGTTTGTTCCTATGGCGCAGTCGCCCGTGCCGCTGGGTATCCGGGAGCCGCCCGGCAAGTCGCCTGGACGCTGCACCGTTCCCATGGATTGCCCTGGCATCGCGTCCTGGGAGCGAGCGGCGAGATCAAGCTGCGCGGCGATTCAGCGATTGAACAGCGCCTGCGCCTGGAGGCGGAGGGCGTGGGATTCTCGGGCCGCAGGATAAATATGAGGCTGCACGAATTCAAGTTCCCACGAACGAATGCGCGTTCACGTAGCCAGCGCCGGACGGCACCTGCTAACGACCGGGCTTGAACTGCTCGTCAATCTCCACCTGGTATCCAGCCGATAGCCGGTTGGTTTCGTTGGCCATGCCGACCACAGCCATCAACTCCTTGAACATATCGTCGGTCATGCCCTTTTTTCGGGCGGCGACGGTGTGCGAAGCGATGCAGTAGCCGCACTGGTTGCTCACGCTGACGGCTACGTAGATCATTTCCTTGGTTAGGGGATCGAGGGCTCCCGCCGCCATGATCTGCTTGATGTCTTCCCACGTCCGCCTCAGGGTCGCAGGATCGTGCGCGATGGCTTTCCAGAAATTGTTGATCCAGTCGGTTTTGCGCGTGGCCATGATGTCGTCATAAACTGCGCGCACTTCCGGGCTGGCATCTTTGTATTCGATGGGTCCGAGGGTTGACATGAGTCTTCGAGTTCCTTCAATCAATTCACCACAGAGTCACAGAGACACCGAGAAGAACTTCATGAGTCAGCTTTTCTCTGTGACTCTGTGACTCTGTGGTGAATAGGCTTTTTTTCTGTTATTTCGGCACTTCGCCGTCCAGCAATTTCTCCAGGGCTGCTGCCGGGCAGCGTATTCCGATATAGAACTGCCCGAACAGCGCGTACACCGCGCTCACTTCGTCAAAGCGCATCTCGTAGATCAGCTTTTTGAAGACCAAAGGATCGTCGGCGAAGAGATCGACGCCCCACTCCCAATCGTCGAAGCCGATCGAGCCGGTGATGATCTGCCGGACCTCGCCCGCATAACGCCGGCCGACCAGCCCATGCTCATTCATCTGGCGTGCGCGCTCTTCAATGGGAAGCGTGTACCAGTTCTTGTCTTCGCCACGCCGCCGGTCCATGGGATAAAAGCTCACGTATCGGTGTTTGGGAATCTCCGGAAACAGTCGCGGGCGCATAGCTTCCTTTTGCCGCGATATTGTTTCCTGAATCTTCCGGTTCCATTCTTCGGAATGCGCCTCGACGCCCTGCTCCGCCAGTTCGTTGTAAACCTTGATGGTGGACTCGTAGAGCCCCAGCTCAATGACCGATAAATAGGACGTCGTGGGTTCGAGATAATCGCTCAGCCGCAGTCGCGACAATTGCATTTCCGCCTGATTCAATTCATCGAACGACTCGCGAAAGTGGACAAACATCAAATCGCCCTTGTGTCCCAGCAGGGAATAGAGGGCTGACTGGCCGGAGGAATTCTGCTCCATCTTGCCAAGCAGGTCTCCAGCCTCGCGGGCGATTCCAGCCTGCACCGTGGAAGCAAGCTGCCGCCAGGTCGTCCAGCGGACGCGCATCATTTGATGCAGAACGCTATAGCCTTCAATGGTCAGCGGAACCGGCGGAATTTCGGCGGAAGCTTGCGGACGTGAGGCTTCCGAGCTGGAGTTTTGTTCGCGAGCGATGCGCGTGGGCGACATGAGCAATCCTCGTACGAAGAGACAACTGAGTATTGTATCTGCATTCGCGCACTGCAGACATGGCGGTCTGAGCAATTGCCGCGCACTCAGCTGTAGGAATAAGGCGCGCGCGGGTCCTTATTCTCTGCGGTGGTTGCCCATGTTCCCGGCCTGATGGATCGTGCGCCCCGCGAACCGGGAATAGCGATGACCTCGGTTTCGCTGAGAATCAGGCAAGGTCGTAGCGATCAAGGTTCATTACCTTGCTCCACGCAGCCGCGAAGTCCTTCACAAACGCCTGCTTCGAGTCGTCACAGGCATAGACTTCTGCGATCGCCCGGAGCTGGGAGTTCGAACCGAACACAAGGTCAACACGTGTGCCGGTCCACTTGATTTTGCCCGTCGCCCGATCGCGCCCCTCAAACACGCCTTCGGATGTAGAGGAGGGCTGCCACTTCGTATTCATGTTGAGCAGGTTGACGAAGAAATCATTGGTCAGCGTCTCGGGCCGGTTGGTGAAGACGCCTTGCTTGGCCTTCCCGAAGTTGGCATTCAGGGCGCGCATGCCGCCGACGAGGACCGTCATCTCGGGGGCAGTCAGTGTCAGCAACTGCGCCCGATCTACCAGCAACTCTTCAGCCGACAGGACCTGTCCGCTTCGGAGATAGTTGCGGAACCCGTCAGCGATCGGCTCCATTACGGCGAATGAGTGCACGTCGGTCTGCTCCTGCGAAGCATCCGTGCGCCCCGGCGAGAAGGGAATCTTCACGTCGTGGCCGGCTTTCTTCGCAGCTTCCTCGACAGCTGCGCAGCCGCCCAGAACGATCAGGTCAGCAAGCGAAACTTTCTTACTTTTGCCTCCACCTTTGTTCCCGTTGGATTGGGAGCCGTTGAAATCCTTTTGGATCGCCTCCAGCGTCTTGAGGGCCTTCGCCAGTTCAGCCGGCTGGTTCACTTCCCAATCCTTTTGTGGCGCAAGGCGAATGCGCGCACCGTTCGCCCCACCGCGCTTGTCGGAGCCCCGGAACGAGGCCGCCGATGCCCAGGCAGTCGTGACCAGTTGGGAGATCGACAGTCCGGATTTGAGGATCTTGGCCTTCAGAGCAGCAATGTCCTTCTCCCCGATCAATTTATGATCCACCGCGGGAACGGGGTCTTGCCACAGCAGAGACTGCTTCGGAACGAGCGGGCCAAGGTAGCGCGAGATCGGTCCCATGTCGCGGTGCGTCAGCTTGAACCACGCCCGAGCAAACGCGTCTGCCAACTGATCCGGATGCTCGTAGAAGCGCCGTGAAATCTTTTCGTAGGCAGGGTCGAACCGCAAAGAGAGGTCAGTGGTCAGCATGGATGGCGAGTGGCGCTTTGAGGGATCTTGCGCATCTGGCACGGTACCAGCGCCTGCGCCATTTTTCGGCGTCCACTGATGTGCACCGGCCGGACTCTTCGTCAGCTCCCATTCGTACGTGAACAGGTTTTCGAAGAAATCGTTGCTCCACTTCGTCGGGGTGGAACTCCAAATGACTTCCAGGCCGCTGCCAATCGCGTCATCGCCGCTGCCCGTGCCAAATTTGTTCTTCCAGCCCAGGCCCTGCTCCTCGATGCCGGCGCCCTCGGGTTCGGGGCCGACATACTTATTCGGATCGGCTGCACCGTGGGTTTTGCCGAAAGTGTGGCCGCCGGCAATGAGCGCAACGGTCTCTTCGTCATCCATCGCCATGCGGGCGAAAGTCTCTCGGATATCCCGTGCCGCCGCAACCGGATCCGGCTTTCCATTCGGCCCTTCCGGATTCACATAGATCAGACCCATTTGCACGGCAGCGAGCGGATTCTGAAGATCACGGTCGCCGCTGTAGCGCTCGTCCGCCAGCCACTTGCCCTCAGGCCCCCAGAAAATGTCCTCTTCGGGCTCCCAGACGTCCTCGCGCCCGCCGCCAAACCCGAAGGTCTTGAATCCCATCGAATCGAGGGCGACGTTACCGGCAAGAATCATGAGGTCGGCCCAGGAGATCTTGCGCCCATACTTCTGCTTGATCGGCCACAGCAGCCGGCGGGCCTTGTCGAGGTTCACGTTGTCGGGCCAGCTATTGAGCGGCGCGAAGCGCTGCTGACCGGCTCCGGCCCCGCCGCGGCCGTCGCCGATGCGGTAGGTGCCCGCGCTGTGCCACGCCATACGAATGAAAAGCGGCCCATAGTGGCCAAAGTCGGCCGGCCACCAATCCTGCGAGTCCGTCATCAAAGCATGCAGGTCCTTGATCACAGCGTCCAGATCGAGGCTCTTGAACTCTTCCGCGTAATTGAACTCCTTGTCCATTGGATCGGACAGGGGAGAGTGCTGGTGAAGGATCTTCAGGTTCAGCTGATTCGGCCACCAGTCGGCATTCGCGGTGGCCCCAGCTGCGGTTTGTGTGAACGGGCACTTTGCTTCGGTTGACATGATTGCTCCTTCCTGTAAGAAAACGATGACAAACTACCAACCCATTCTGATTGGACGCAAAAATCGACTGGAATACAACAAGCACCTGCCGGTGGGCTGACCGGCATCCCTGTGAGGATCAATAATTCTTGACCGCAGAGTCTCGTGATTTTCGATTGCGCCTCCTCAATTTTACAACAGACGATGGCGGAAAATCGCCGCAGGCTAGGAGCCCTATGGCTTCGAGGCAGGCGTGAAGTATAGATCCTGATAGTCAAAGCTGAAGTCGGCCAACGGCGAAACCGCAACCATTTTGAAGTGATCGATGCTGCCGTCGGGATTCAAAGAGAACGTCACGAATGCATCGGCCAGAGTTCGATCCTGCCAATGCGTCTTGAAAGTATCGTACTGCCAATGTTCCAGCTCGCCCCGCATTGCCGGAGTGTGATCCATGCTCATCGCCAGCTTGCCGTTCTCTACGCGAAGGGTCGCTGTTCCGTACCAGGCATCGCCATAAACACCGGCGTATTTCACCAGTGGCAACGATGGCTTAGAGTTCACAGCGCGCAACGTTGCCTGCTGTTTCTCGACGTCTTCGCCCTGTCGCTGCTCTTCATCTTCCGCCGCCTTGAAAGCAGCGATCCAGTCCGCTGGAGGTACCGCGAAGTAATGGTCAAGAATATGAAAGGTAATGGAGTCAAACGCTCCGCCCTCCTCGGCATTGGTGAGCACGACGATGCCGAGATTCTCCTGCGGCACCAGCATGACGCGCGAAACGAACCCGGCAACTCCGCCGGTGTGGCTGACGAGTTTCCGGCCGCGATAATCGCGCAAAAACCATCCCATGCCGTAATCGTAGAAGTTGGCTTTCAGTGGCATGAGTGAAGGAGGGGGCTCATTCACCGGCAAGATGGTTTGCGGAGACCACATTTCTTTGGATTGGGCCTCGCTGAAAAGCCGCCCCTCGCGATCGCGAAACTTCCCGCGATTCAGTTGCAAGAGTACCCATTTCGCCATGTCTGACGCGGAAGAATTGATCGCGCCCGCGGGACCGGCATTGTCGAGGTTGACGAAATCGATTGCCTCCTGGTGCCCGTTTGCCAGCTTCGAATGCGGCCATGCATAGTTGTCGGCGGGCTTAAAGGATGCATTGCTGAGGTTTGAGTCAGTCATCGCCAGCGGCGCGAAGATGTGGCGGTGAATGTAGTCCTCCCAAGACTCGCCCGAGACTGCTGCGACAATCTGGCCGGCAGCGACGTACATCAGATTGTCATAGGCGAAATGGCTGCGAAAGCTGGATGCAGGTTTCATGAACCGCAAGCGATAGACAATGTCGTCGCGGGTGTATGTGGTGTGCGGCCAGAACATCAAATCCCCTTCGCCCAATCCCATGCCACTGCGATGGGTCAGCAGGTCGCGGATGGTCATTTCATGGGAGACGTAGGGATCGTACATCTGGAAACCGGGAAGGCGTTGGTAAACCGGATCGTCCCAGGAGATCTTGCTCTCGTCAACCAGCCCGGCCAGCGCGGCCGCGGTGAAAGCCTTGGTGTTGGAACCAATGCCGAACAAGGTGTGCTCATCCACGGCGAGCGGCGCGCCCAGCTTGCGCATTCCGTAGCCTTTCGCCAGCACGACCTTGCCGTCCTTGACAATGGTGACTGCAACCCCGGGCACGTCGAATGTTTTCAAGGTTCGAGCCACCCAGGCGTCGAGATCGGCAGGTGCCGTGCTTTGGCCCGCGGCACCCGTCATGAC
>Ga0210394_10000519_pt1 | contig 79609 bp, 68 predicted proteins | sample IncBWC12MmetaG_FD_160121 | JGI IMG/M metagenome (GOLD analysis project Ga0210394, IMG submission 160121) | Forest soil microbial communities from Barre Woods Harvard Forest LTER site, Petersham, Massachusetts, United States - Inc-BW-C-12-M | ecosystem: Environmental > Terrestrial > Soil >... | reverse complement strand
AGGCGGGCTGGCACTGCCATGTCACCAAGAGCATGAAAAACCCAGCGAGCATATTCTCCAGGAAGCCTTCCGCCGCTCGCGCCACCAGGTTTCTTCACAGCTTCGAACCAAAGAGTGCGGCACCCGGCCGGCTGGTTCCGTTTGCGCTGAAATTTTATTTCTGAAGCTGCGCCTCAAAACAACATGGCGCTGAAGTTTGTCACCCCTCTCCCCTCGGCTAGGCGGGGTTATTTTGTCGATTCTGCTTCGCGTCTGCGGATGGCCGCTCCGGCAGGGTCGGTGATGATGTCTACCCACTGCGGATCGGGCGCGGATGCGGCGTCGTAGTTGTCGTGCCAGTTCCACCATTTGTACGGCGCGGTCTGCGGGTAGCCCTCCGGCGAATCCTCCCAAGTTTCCTGACGGCCGAGCGGCGTCATATCGAGATAGCTCCAGGTGCTCCCCATCGCTTCGTCGCCGCGGCTGTTGATGAAGTACGTGCGGAAGACGCGCTCGCCGTCGCGAAAGAACACGTTGTGCCCATGCCATTGATCGACGCCGAAGTCCACGTCGAAGCTGTCGGTGATGGTGTACCACGGCATCTCCCAGCCCATTCGTGCCTTCACGCGAGCGATGTCCGCCTGCGGCGCGCGCGAGGCCCAAGCGAGCGTGGTGTCGCGGGCGTTCAGGTGCGCGAGGTGTGCGACTTGATCGGCGCCGAAGGAGCAGCCGCGGCAGGCGTGTTCGGGCCAACCGAACACTCCGGGCTCGAAGAAAGCGCGATACAGGATCAACTGAGGGCGGCCCTCGAACAAATCGAGCAGGCTTGCCTTCCCGTTGGGTCCGTCGAACTGATACTTCTTTTCGACGGCCATCCAGGGCATGCGCCGGCGTTCGGCGGCCAGCGCGTCACGCGAGCGCGTAAAGGCTTTCTCCTTCACCAGAAGCTGCTTGTGCGCCGCCTCCCACTCCTGCTGCGACACGATCGGGGGTTTCTTCATCGCCAAATGCCATTTCCCGTGATCCTTGTCTCCCTCTTTGCTTGTGGCCATCTTATTTCTCCTTGGTTTTCTGACGCAGGCCGAGACGATTGGTTTTGCAGAACTTTCCGAACTTGCCAACGCACGCCGCCAAAATCCCTCCCGTGGATCCGCCTCCGGCGTCGCCATCGTGGCACAGGCAATCCTGCCTGCGCTCTTTCTTTTGACTTTGTAGCTGCCATCCTGCTTTGCGGGATTGGCGACGTCAAGGGGCGTCACCGAAAACGGCCGAAAACTAGCGATTGGAAAAAGTTTTCTCGTCTGTTGTGAGCTGGTTAGCTCGATTTCGAATAATTGAGTAGCGAGTAGAATTTGCCAGCGAGCGCAGGGAGAAACTGGGAGCAGCAGCACTGGTGCGAAGGGTTGGAGCAGGCGCGCGATTTTGGTTTTGTAGCGGCCGGTTCGGTTTCACCGAACATGTCAGCGCGCGCACCTTGCGCACGTTTCGCGCGCGACGAATCGCGAGTCACACCACACCACCCGCGCATTTCTAATCGCTACTTTTTCGGCCGTTTTGAGCGGCGCCATGGGGATGCTGCACCGCGAGCGCTACCGGCAGGCCTCTACGCGCCGGTCATGCGGGGCGAGAATCTGCATGGTTACCATGACTGCTGGGACCAGGAGGAGGATGGTTACCGAGACCCACATCAGGGCGGCGGCGCATTGCTGGTCTTCGAGCGCTGACCATGCGAAAACTCGCGGGGCGGAAAGGTAGGGGGAGTAGACGACGCGATCGCAGAAGACCAGGAATGCGGAGAGCGCGTCACACGGCAACGTGGCGCAGAAAAGGTACAAGGGGATGGACCAGCGCGGCCAGCGCGCGACGCTGGGCCAGGGTTGAATCACCGGCCACCAGAATAAAAGGCCCGCGCCGAGAAAGCTGGCGTGTTCCAGTTCGTGCAACCAGTTCCAGCGCAATGCGAGCGCAAAAATTGCAGGGACGTGCCAGCCGATCAGCGCAGCGGCCGCGGCGAACCAGCCGAACGCGGGATTCGCGAGCAGGTCGCCGAGCCGCTTCACTGGAGCCCAGCGGAGAATGGGGCTGACGACCCCGCGAGCGAGGGGTTGCGGCAAGCCGTGCAGCAGCGGCAGCTGCGGCGCACCCAGCAGAATCAAAGGCGGCGCGAGGGACATCAGCAAGAGATGCTGCAGCATGTGCACGGTGAGCGAGACATCGTCAAACGCGTTCAGCGGAGAGCCGATGGCGATCCAGATTGAAATGATGCCGGCGAAAAAAGCCGCGAGCCGCCAGGGCGAAAGCAGATTCGGAAAGGCGGAGCGCAAATGAAACCAGCCTCTGGCGTAAACGAGGGCGGTGAGGCACAGCGCCAAATCGAGACCGAGCAGATTAGACCACGATTGCAAGATGGCGTGCGCGTCTGCATTCATAACTTTTCACAAAAGGTTTACGGGTGACCGGAACCGGGCGTCGCCGCGTCAGGGGCCAACACGATTGCCCGCGCGGCATCGCGTGCCGGCGATTGTCCGGCGGGATGCAGCGTCTTGAGAAACGCGACCAGCGCCGTCGTCTCAGCGGGGCTCAAATTTTTGCCGTACGCGGGCATGTTGCCGCCGCCTTGAATCACCTGCCGAATCAATTGATCTTGCGTCAGGCGCACCGCCACGGCATCGAGAGCCGGGCCGCGCTTCCCGCCTTGATCATCGAGCGAGTGGCAGTTGTGGCATTGCTTCACCTGAAATACCAGCGCGCCTTGCCGCTCAAGCGCGGTGCGGTTGTGCAAAAACTCGGACGGAATCGGGATCCCGCTCCAGGCATCCATCACTGGACTCCACGGAGTATGCTCCGCAAGGCGCGTGAACGTTGCCAGCGCCACCGCCACCAACAAAATGGTGAGTACGGCCACGGGCCGTCGCCGCCAGCTCTTTTCCCCTTCGCCGAAAATGAACGGCAAAAAGAGCAGCGCGAGAATTACGACCACAGGTCCAATCAGCAAAGCAGGAGTTTCCATCGACGGCGGCAAGAACGAAAGCACCGCATAGAGCCAGAGAAAGAAGAAATCCGGCTTCGGAACGGTTTGGATAATCGTGGGATTCGGCGGCCCAGACGGACCGAACGGGCCGTAATAGATGGCGCACGCCGCGATCGATAGCAGGATGAAGCCATCGAAAAGTAGATCTTTCCCCATGCCGTCCGGGAAGAACCGTATGCCGTCCTTCTTGACCAGCTCGTGGTATTCCTTGATATATGTCGCCTTGCGCACCAATCGCCCCGGCATCGGCCACTCATTAATCCCCAGCTTGATCACCATCAGCAGGTGCACCGAAACAAACGCGATCAGTAAGCCGGGGACAATAAACACATGCAGCGCAAAGAACCGAGACAGGGTAGCTCCGGCGATAATGGGGCCGCCCAGCATCAGGTTGACGATTGAAGGTCCCATCACCGGGACGCGACTGGCAATGGAAGCCCCAATTCCCAAGCCCCAGTACGCGTCTTGGTCAAATCGCAACACCTGTCCGGTGAACGCCATGCCCAGTGTCACAAGCAAGAGAAATACGCCGACGATCCAGGTCAGTTCACGCGGATATTTGTACGCCCCGAATAAAAATACCTGGACCATATGGATCAACACAATCGCCACCATAAAGTCCGAACCCCAGCCGTGCAGCGCGCGAATGAACCACCCCAGCGCCACCTGATGATTCAAAGTCTGCAGGCTGTTCCAGGCTTCGCCGGCGGACGGGACGTAAATAAACGCGAGCAGTATGCCGGTAACGATTTGCAGCATGAACACGACAAACGCGGCGCTGCCAAAAACATAAAACCAACTGGCGGTTTCGCGCGGAATGCGATGTTCGGCGGTCTCCGTGATGGTTGCGCCAATTTGCAAACGCGCATCGAACCACTCGCCGATTGTTTTGATCAGGCGCATGGCCGTATCTCTCGAACGATATTTGACGCTTGGCCCGGCGTGGGCATCTCGCCGGATTTGATCAACAGGTTTCCGTTTTCAACCTTGTAGTGGTATTCGAATAATCCGCGTTCTGGAGGTCCGGAGGCGCGAGCGCCGTCTTGGTAGTAAACACCGCCATGGCAAGGACACATGAACAGGCTGGATTGCGGGAACCAGCGCACCGGGCACCCCAGATGTGCGCAATTGATCGCGAAAACCTGAAAATTCTGCCCATCAACATTTCGTACCCAGCACGCTATATCTGCCGTGTCTCCATCGGTCGGAGAGACAGTAGGGTTTCGATAGGTGGCGAGGCGCGTCTGACCGGAAGGAAACTGCCCCAGGTTGCCCAGCGAAACCCAGCTGTCATAGCTCCCTTTCCGCTCGTGCGCAACGGGGGAAAGCAGGTAGCGCACGATCGGCACAGCCAGAATCACGCCTACGATGCTGTTCAAGAAGATTCCGATCTTCATGAAGAGATCGCGCCTGCCAAGGTCCGTCGGTAAGGTCATCGAACTTCTCCCGTCGATTTGCCAGCAGTCGAGTAAGGTTGGCCGGGGAATTTCGCCCGCTGGGAAGCGAGCCAAGCCACAACGTCGGACACATCCTGCGGCGACATCGGTTTACCCGGAACATTGCCGCGCCAGTCCGGTGCGCCGAGGTCGGGGCGTCCGACAATTACGATGGTGCGGAGTTCCTGATCATTCAGTAGAGCGAGGAACGATCCATCCACGATGGAGCCGGCCTTTTGTCCGCCGCGACCTCCCGCGCCGTGGCAGGAAGAGCAAAATTGCGCGTAGGCAAGCGAACCACGCGACGGATCGCCCGGCTCCGAAGAAGAATACGACGGCGGATTCGCGTCGCGCAAAATATCCGACTGGGCCCAGCGCTGGCGAATTCCTTGGACGATCACATCAATCTGTTTATCCGTGAGCATGCCGCCGGCGCTTTGTGCGAACGCGGGCATGGAGGTTCCGGAAATTCCATCCGCTGTGGCATGACGCAAGACCGTATCGTCGGCAATCGCCAGGTACACGGGATCGGCGAGAGCGATGGCAGCTCCGCCCTTCCCGTCATTACCATGGCAGCCCGCGCAGTTTTGTCCATACAGCACGTTGAAATCGGTGATTTCACTGGGAACGATAGGCGTGTCGCCTGCCGTTGGGCGCCCGGGCGCACTGGAACATGCGCACAAGAGCGCGGAAAGCCCCGCGGTAGCTAAAATCAGCACGCGGAACTTCATTGCGATTCGTCCTTCTCGTCGCGTTCTTTCATCATGCCGGGCGCTTCAACACCGGCACGCATCAGAAACGGCACGAGCTGCCGCGTTCGTACCTGCTCCTGCTGCACCACAACCAATCCAGCGACAATGCCGAACGCGAACTGCGAAGCGACGAACCATGGCCAGCTGATGAGTTGGTTCAGCAGGGGATTCAGAAGTTCCAGGATGCTGTGGAGCAATCCCGTCCAGAGAATCGGCGCCACGACCCCGCCGAGAAAAATGGGGTGACGCGGAATCATGGGCAGCATGGCTCCGTAGAGCAGTCCTACTAACAGTGAAGTGAACAGATGAATGCCCGTCGCCAATAAGAAGGCCTCCAGATGGAATGCATTTAGCGAGGCCGTGCTGAAGTGCACAGATTGAGTGTAAGCGGTGGCGGCTAGCAGATTGATCGGATACCAAATGCTCCCTTGCTTGAGAAGACCGTAAAGGCAAGCCAGCACCGCCATGGCCACGCTGCCAGCGAGACCGCCTTTGATACCTGCGGAGACTGGATATGTTTCAAGTGGCAGCAGCGCGCGAGGCAGATCCGGCGCAACCGGCAGCCTGGCAACTTCGCGGCGGGCCGTGGAAACCACGGCCGCTTCCACTTTTACTTCAATCGTCTCTTCCTGTTCTTGCGGCAGGACATCCCGGAACCAGCCGACGAATCCAGCGATAGCGAGAATTGCTCCGAGCAGGCTCACCGCGGTGGTGGTGACCAATCCCGCCAGGAGCAGAGTGACGCCAAAAGCCAGGACGATGGGCCAAGCCGTCGGCGCCGGAAGATGAATCGTGCTCCGCGTGACTTCCGGTGTTTGCGATCGCGATTCAGCTGGACTCATGTGACGCCATTTTTCCTTAGCGGCCGATTACGTAAACCACGGTGAACACAATCACCCAGACCACATCCACGAAATGCCAATACAGCGAAAAAACCTCTGCGCGCTCGCTGTGCTCCGGTTCGACTTTGCCAAAAAGCGTGAAAATCATGGCCAGAGCGATCAGGAGCAGCCCCACCGTGACGTGGAACGCGTGCAAGCCGACGAGCGAGTAGTAGGTGGTGCCGAAAAGATTCGTGCTGACCGTCAGACCTTTGTCGTAAATCAAGTGATGCCATTCACGGCCGGTGCTGACCAGAAAAATCGTACCGAGCGCCATAGTTACGAACCACCACAATCCAAACGCGCTCATGCTAGCCCGCCGGAGGGCGCCCACGGCGAGATGGATCGTCAGGCTGCTGGAGAGCAGGCAGATCGTGCTGAAAATCGGAAGCTCCAGGACGTCCCGGGGCGTCGGGCCCGCAACACTCTTCCCGATGTAAAAAATGTAGGCGACGACAAAAATCGTGAAGATCGCGCACTCGGCGCCAATCAGAGAAAACATCCCCACGCGCCCGCGCGACGGTAGAATCCATGCGGGCTCTGCTGTGGTTCGTGTATACGCCGCGCTACTCAATGAAGTTCTCCTGATTATTCATATTTCCAATCCGGATCTTCGGGGTGCTTCAGGTCCCAAAGCGGGCGGCGGCTGCGCACCACCGGTGTCACGGCAAAGTCGTAATCGGGCGGCGGCGAACTGGTGGACCACTCGAGCGTCCACGCATCCCATGGATCGTTCCCAGCGGGTTCACCCTTCCGAAGCGACCAGAGAAGATTGACGACGAACACAAGAATACCTGCGGCCTGAAAGAATGCGCCGATGGTGACGATCAAGTTCCAGATTTCCCATCCGCGCCCCGGCTCGTAGGTGTAAATCCGGCGCGGCATTCCCAGGATGCCGGGGATGTGCATGAAATCAAACGTGAGGTGGAACCCGATTATGAATAGCCAGAAGTGCCACTTCCCGAGCGTTTCGTTGTACATCCTTCCACTCATTTTCGGATACCAGTAGTAGAACGCTCCGAAGAGTGCAAAAACGATTCCCCCAACGATGACGTAATGAAAATGCGCAACCACGAAATAGGAACCGCTGAGCTGCCAGTTGAACGGCGCCGTCCCCAACATGATTCCCGTCAAGCCCGCGATCAGGAATTGGAACAGGAAGCCAATACAGAAGAGCATTGGAACCCGGAGCTGGATTTTCCCGCCCCACATCGTCCCCAGCCAATTGAATATCTTGATCCCCGTAGGAACAGCGATAGCCACGGTCGTGAAAACGAAGAAACTGTTCCCGTAAGAGCTCATCCCCACCGTGAACATGTGGTGCGCCCAAACGCTAAAGCTGATAAACCCGATGGCGATTGTCGCCGCCACCATGATGGGATAGCCGAAGATCGGTTTGCGAGAGAACACTGGGACAATTTCGGATACGAAAGCGAAGGCCGGAACTACCAGGATGTAAACCTCCGGATGGCCGAAAATCCAGAAGAAGTGCATCCAAAGAACTGCCGAACCCCCGGCCTGGGTATCAAAAAAGTGTCCGCCAAGATAGCGATCGATGCAGAGCATGATCTGTGCCGCGGTGAGAGGCGATATGCAAAAGATAACCATCCCGCCCACCACGAGATTTAGCCATGCCAGCAAGGGCATTTTTCCGAGAGTCATGCCGGGGCAGCGCATGCAGAGGATCGTTGCAATGAAATTGACTCCGGCTCCGATACTGCCAACACCCGACGCCAGCAAGGCAAGAGTCCAGAAATCGGTGCTGTGCCCGGGCGAGAATGCGCGCGCAGTCAGTGGTGCATAGGCCCACCATCCAACGTCGGGAGCAGTCCCCGCGCCGTAAAGCCCATTGCCGCCGATAAAGCTGAAGTAAAGAAGCAGCCCTCCAAAAGCAGTCATCCAGAAACTGAAGGCGTTCAGCCGTGGAAAGGCCATGTCCCTGGCGCCAATCATCAGCGGAATCAGGTAGGTGCCGAATCCAAAAAGGATGGGCATGACCATGAAGAAAATCATCGTGGTGCCATGCATCGTCATCATGCGATTGAAGATCTGGGGTGAAACGAAATGATTGTGAGGAACGATCAGCTGTATGCGCATGATGATGGCTTCGATACCGGCAACGACGAGAAAGAAAAGCGCATAGAGGATGTACAGAATCCCCAGCTTCTTGTGATCGACGGTGACAATCCAGTCGTGGAGCCGCTCGCCGATTGGCCGGGCGTCGGGGCCGACTGTGCTGAGGGCGATGGTTTCTGACGACATCGCTATCTCCTCGTGCTCATCGCAGCGTCACCAGGTATGCCGTGAGCGCGTCAAGATCGTGATCAGTCAGTTGCATTGCGGGCATTAAGGAACCGGGCTTGAACGAGTCGGGACTTTGGATCCACGCTCGCAGATTCTCTTCGCTGTTCGATGCTGCGCCCGAGGCGATGGTGTCACGGCTCATCAAATGCGTGAGATCCGGACCGAAACGACCGTTGGCCACGGTTCCTGCGACGGCGTGGCAGTTGACGCAGGCGGTAGTCTCAAAGATGCGGCGGCCTTCCGCGACCGCGTCAGTGCTAACGGCCGGCTTCTTTTGCTCCTCGACCCACTGCTTGAATTGTTCCGGCGAATCCACATAGACGCGCAGCAGCATCTTGGCGTGCTGCGTGCCGCAATACTGAGCGCACTGGCCAATATAGAGTCCCGCCTCCTGAGGGTCGATCCAGGTGTGATTCGGGTGGTTAGGAATCAGGTCCGTCTTTCCGGCCAGCCGCGGCACCCAAAAACTGTGATCGGTATCGGCAGAAAGCAAAGTGAGAAACGTGGGTGTCGAATTTGCAGGGTTGCTGACTGGCACATGCAATTCGTTCGCGGTGACGACACCAAGAGCAGGGTAACGAAATTCCCACCAGAACTGGTGACCGATGGCGGTCACTTCGATCGCCCCCGGCGGTTGGGGAGCGTCCTGGATGGAGCGAATCACGCGCGCTGTAGCGAGGAACAGCACCAGCACGATGAGGATGGGAATCACCGTCCACGCGAGCTCTATTTGATTGCTGCCGTAAACTTGCGCGGGCTCGCGGTCATCATCATTAGCGCGCTTGCGGAACTTCGCGACCGAGTACGCCAGCAAGCTGAAAACAACCGCAAAAATGGCGCCGGTGATCGCCAGGATCAGCATCGACAAATGAAAGATGGAGTGCGCCGGCGTGGACTGCGGTTTGAAGATGTTCGGAATCTGCGTGGGATCCGATGGGGATGCCAAGCAGAGCGATGCAGCGAGCAGGCCTGCCGCGAGTAGGACGGCAACACCGGCCACCCTCCCTAGAAGGGCACGAGTTTGCGCGCTGCGATGCATTTCTCTTTGACCTATGTTTCGCGGCAGCCGACTGTCGCCGTCTGCGCCGCCTTTTCGTCCTTCGGGGGCGTGGCAAGGCAGTTCTATTACCATGCCGTTGCGCTCCGGTTCAAGTCCTAGTATTGATGCGCGGGAGCGAGCTTTTGTGCCATATTCTTTTTGCCACAGGCCTGGGGCAGCGCCGTCTTGCCGCAGGGGCTCGCAGGTTGGATTTCGCGGGAAATACCGAGCGACGAGGCAGGTATTTTTAGCGGAACGGCAAACGCACCTATGCTTATCCAGGTTGGAGCGAGAAAGGCAAAGCAATTCGCTGGCTCGCAAGGCGCTTCCGCACCGCGCGGCGGCAAACCAATACCAAAGTACAATGGACACTCTGCAGAGGAACAGCGACCCTAACGTCGTGGAGCCTGGCCGGGAAAAATAGCGCAATGGAGACGAATTGTTTCCGTAGTGCGGAATGCCTTCACCAAACCAGTGTGATGACGCGATTCAAACGCCTGCCACGAAGGATGATCAAAATCTCACGAGGAATCCATGTCGCCCCCAGGTGCATTGGTATCGGTAGTTGATGACGACGAATCGGTGCGCGAGTCGCTACCCGACTTGTTGCGGGAATTCGGCTTCGCAGCGCAAGTATTCCCGTCAGCGGAAAATTTCCTGGCGTCCGAATACGTTGACCAGACGAACTGCCTGATCCTGGACATCACCATGCCGGGCATGACCGGACCCGAACTGCAGCAGGAATTGAAGCTGCGCCGGAAACAGATTCCGATCGTCTTCATCACTGGTAATAAGGATGAGACCGTCCGCCCACGACTGCTCGAGCGAGGTGCCGTAGAGTGCCTGTTCAAGCCGTTCAGCGATACGGCGCTGCTCGAGGCGGTGAAGACCGCGCTACGCGTGAGCTGAAGGATCCGTAGCGACGCTCTTTTTCCCGGGTGTACAGTGAGTATAGCGAACGCACCAAGTAGTGCAGTGAGGCCATCGCCTGTGTCGCCTGCGGCCACGCCAATCGTATTCGTCGTCGACGACGACATCTCGGTACGCGAATCGCTGGAACTGCTGATCCGTAACGAGGGATGGCAGCCCGAGACATTCGCTTCGGCACAAGACTTTCTGGATCGCCCCCGAATCTTTGCTCCCAGCTGCTTGGTGCTCGACGTTTCTCTTCCCGGGCTTAACGGTCTGGAGCTGCAGAAGCGTGTTGCCGTCGAGCGGAGCGACATGCCAATCATCTTCATCAGCGGCCACGGTGATGTGCCGATGACCGTGCAGGCGATGAAGGCAGGCGCCGTCGAGTTCCTCACCAAGCCATTTGGTGACACCGCGTTGCTGAGCGCCATCCGCCAATCCCTGAAGCGCAGCAGCGCTGCTCTTGCCCACGAAGCGGAGATGCAGGTGCTGCGGGCGTGTTATGCGTCATTGACCCAACGCGAGCAGGAGGTCATGGCGCTGGTGGTCTGCGGCCTGTTAAACAAGCAGGTGGGTGGGGAGCTCGGTATCAGCGAGATTACCGTGAAAGCACACCGAGGCCAGGTGATGCGAAAAATGAAGGCCGACTCTCTGGTGGACTTGGTGAAAATAGCCGAGAGACTGCACCTGACACCTTCGGCGAAAGGCTAACGCTCCGTTCGCGCAGTCGTGCGCAGCTTGTGTTTGTAAACCACAATCTCCCAGCCGGGGCGAAACCAAAGCATACGAGCGAACGTCCATAAGCCAGGGTGTATTCTGTATTAACACGGGCCGCGTTGTAGAGCGAGCTCAACTATCTTTCTTACAATCGATAAACTTTGCGCGTGTCATCGAGGCTTGCGGGATGAGGCTCAACCGATTGAATCGGAGAGTTGATCACGTTTCCGGGGAGACATGCTATGCAGGAGATCCATGTGAGAGGTATTCGCCATGAAGAAGACTGCGCCACCTATTCGCTTTGCCGGCTCCCAGCTCGGCGAAACACGCCATGTCTGTGCGTTCTTCCATAGCGACGAGGAAGAGTATCGCGTGTTGCTTCCGTTCATTCAGGACGGGTTTGACTGTGGCGACAAGTCGATTCACGTGGTTAATCCGGAGCAACGTGACGACCACGTGCGACGGTTGACTGCCGCAGGGATCGATCCGGGCGCCGCCGAGCGGCGTGGGCAATTCGAGCTGCGGGTTAACACGGAGGTATACCTTCGCGACGGGCGTTTTGATTCAGACCGGATGCTGGGAGTGTTCGAGCAGCTGGCCAGCGGCAACGCGCCGGGAGGGTTTCCGCTGAGTCGCATTGTCTGCCGGATCGACTGGGCGGCTGAGGATCGATCGCACGTCGACAATTTGATCGAGTTTGAGTCGCGTGTAAATGAGGTGTGGAATCGCCACGACGACGCGGTGATCTGCACGTACCATCTGGGGAAATTCGGCGGAGACACGGTGGTTGACATCATGCGAACGCATCCGATGGTCATCATCGGCGGCATTCTGCAGCAGAATCCGTTCTTTGTGCCGCCGCAGGAGTTTCTGAGTGAGCTCCAGGACCGGCGGGCCAGGCAGGCTAGGAAGCGCTCGACGGCGGTCTAACATGGAAGCGCCACTCGAACATTCCGCTGAGGAGATCAAGCGCCTGCAGCGCTGCATCAGTGATCTGCTGAGCGTCCTCGCTCTCCCTGCCATGTGGACGGGCGCCGAGCCCACTGAGATTGTCTGTTCCTTGCTCGACACGCTCCTCGCTATGCTGCGCCTCGATCTGGTCTATGTGCGGATGAAAGTTGGACTCGAGGAAACGCCCATCGAGATGGTCCGGAGCGCCGAATCCGGAAAAGTGAAGGCGTCGCCGTCCGAGATCGGCGCGCTGCTCAATCATTGGCTGGGAGCGGAGGCGCAGAGGTGGCCACCTTCGTCGCGGAAACTAATTGGCGGCACAGAACTTTCGATCGCGCCCTGGCCGCTGGGTCTGCAAGGCGAAATCGGCGTGATCGTAGCCGGGTCTGAACGCGCGGAGTTTCCGCGCGAGACGGAAAAGCTTCTTCTGAGTGTCGCGGCGAATCAGACGTCCATCGCGTTAAAGGAGGCGCGGCTCCTGAGCGAGCAGAAGCGGATCGCAAGTGAACTGGATGGACGAGTCGCGCAGCGAACCGCAGAACTTGCCGCGGCCAATGAGGAGCTACAGCTTCGGGTCAGCATGCTGCAACAGATTCCCGTAGCGGCCTGGTCGGCGGAGCCGGATGGGACGCCGGATATCGTGAATGACCGTTGGCAAGAGTACATGGGCCAGACACTCGATTATGTTCGGTCAACTCCCGAGGCCTGGATGACGGCGCTCCACCCCGAGGATCGAGAAAGAGCCGCCACGGTCTATTGGGACGGGATACGCTCGGGGCAGGGATTTACGATCGAAGCCCGGTTTCGCCGCGCGCAGGATGGAACCTATCGTTGGCACCTCAATCGAGCCGTAGCGTTGCGTGACGCGGCCGGAAAAATCACCCGGTTTGTCGGCACATCCACCGATATCGAGGATCAGAAGCAAAGCCAGCGCAGTCTTACTTCGATTATCAATGCGATGCCCACGCTATTGGCTTCCGCTCGTCCAGACGGCCGGGGCGACTTTTTCAATCAACGCTGGCTCGACTACACGGGGCTAAGTGCAGAACAGTTGCAGGGCTGGGGCTGGGCAACTCCGCTTCACCCTGACGACGTGGAGCTTCTCAAGATTTGGCGATCGTCACTGGTTTCTGGCGCGCCGCTGGAGGCGGAAGCGCGCATGCGTCGTTTCGACGGAGTGTATCGATGGTTCGTGTTTCGCGGTAACCCTTTGCGCGACGAATCGGGCAGGATCGTCAAATGGTATGGGACCAGCATCGATATCGACGACCGAAAATGCGCGGAGCGCGAACTGCAGCGCAAAGAGGCATTCCTCGCGGAAGCCCAGCGCCTGAGCATGACCGGCAGTTTTACCTGGTGCTTGGACACCGACGAAATCGCTTTCTCAGAACAGCTTTATCGCATCTTCGAGTTTGAGCAGAATTCACCCGTGACGGTCGCGCAGATCGGTACTCGAGTTCATCCGGACGACATTCCGTTGTTAACTGAAAGGCTGGAACTGGCCCGAAACGGCGTCAACGAGCTTAACTATGAGATCCGGCTGCGCATGCCAGACGGCAGGATCAAGTACGTGCGCACGGACGCCTACGGAAGCCGCGACCCGGACGGCCGGCTGGAATATCTCGGCGCAGTTCAGGACGTGACGGAGCGCCGGCTTTCGGAGGAAGCGCTCGGCAGGCTTCGATCGGAGCTCGCGCATATGACGCGCGTGATGACGATGGGGCAACTTACCGCCTCGATTGCACATGAAGTGAATCAGCCGCTGTCGGGGATCATCACCAACGCCAGCACCTGTCTGCGGATGCTGGCCGCCGATCCTCCCAATATCGATGGGGCGCTGGAAACGACGCGGCGCACGATTCGCGATGGCAACCGTGCGTCGGAAGTGATCACGCGATTACGCGCACTTTACATCAAGAAGGAAGGATCGCCGGAGTCGATGGACTTGAATGAGGCTACGCAAGAGGTAATTATCCTGTCGTTGAGTGAACTTCAGAAAAACCGAATTATTCTGAGGCCGGAATTTACTGAGGAACTCCCGCAGGTCACAGGTGATCGAGTGCAGCTGCAGCAGGTGATCATGAACCTGCTGCGGAACGCATCGGACTCGATGAGCGGTGTCGACGATCGTCCCAGGGAGTTGACGATCCGAACCGAACGGGAGGAAGGGGATCGTGTGCGACTGACCGTGCGGGATGCGGGAGCCGGTTTCGATCCTCGGGCTATGGACCGGCTTTTCGAAGCATTCTACACAACCAAAAATGACGGTATGGGAATGGGACTGTCCGTCAGCCGCTCGATTATCGAGAGCCATCAGGGCCGATTATGGGCCACGCTGAATGATGGTCCGGGAGCGACATTTTCATTCTCCATTCCTTGCGCATCCAAGGGTGCGACGGGCGAACGTAGTCTTGGCGCCAACTGAATGCCTGCTGCGCAGAAAACTCAGCGCGTCATAAGGAAGCCGTGATGGTCATCGCACCTCTCAAAGACCGGCGGCCAGAGCGGCGCCAGCGGGCCGCTCTTGCGGAGACATTGCCTTGATCATCCGAGCGAACTCCCCGGGTCGCAGAGCCGGCGATCCCAAACAGATTCGCCCGCGATCGATCGCCGGCAACCAGAAGCAGCTGTACTCGACTGGCACGCAGAGGAACGCGGTGACGGCAAGACCCGACAAAGACTTGATCAGACCGAAACCGCTGTCATCGGGCAAGCGTGTTGTGGCCAGCATCACATCAATCTGCTGGGAGCAAATCAGCTGGTAAGCCATCCGAGCGGTAGCAGTGAACTGGCAGCGGAATCCCCACTGCTGCAGGCGGTCGGGTAAGCTCTGGCCGAACTTCGCATGTGGTCCAACCAGGAGTACGTCCATACCCGGGGTTCTCATGAATTCCTTCTCATTTCTTCCAGCAAGTCTGCGAGCGGGTCTAGTGAACGCAAAGAAACTGCATGCAGCGCTTGCCTCACAATTTGCTGCAGCTCCTGTCGCGGCCAAATGCAATCAATGTAATCGAACGCGCCGGACTTCAACACGCTCAGAAACTGATGACATCCCCCATTCGATTGGAGACAACCACCGGAACGCTGGGCGCATGGCGTTTCACTTCTTGGAGCACATCGCGAAAGTCGCCATCGGGCAGGTGGTAATCGCAGAAAACCAGGCAGACCGGCTCGCGGACTAAAATGCTTTGCGCTTCGCTGAGGCTGGAGCAAAGCACCGGACTCAGCCCGCTTTCAGCGAGCAGCTCCGTGAGAGAACGGCGAACATCGGCATCCGCAGTCGCGATCAAAACTTCCAGCGGCCAGGGCATGGCGCACGAATTCTCGAGGATTGCGCTGGAAGCTCCTCGGGTGTGCCACCCGGAGGTCGCGCGGCTTGTTGTTTTCTCGTCTGACATATATACCTTCTTCGTTTGAACTGCAGTCTGCCTCTCCGCGTTTATGTCGCTGCCGGTCTCTCCGTGCGGTTGGCATTAAGACAGACGCGTGCGCGCAACACAATTGGACGATGGTATCGGCAACACTTTCGTATCGGCCAGCAGACGAACCGCCGTCTCATTTCGGACCTATACCAAAGGACAATGGACACTTTTCCGTCGCGTATCGCATCTTATGTTCGTGGAAGTGCAGCCACGGCTGAAAAGGAGAGACACAATGCCATACGTTAAGGTCGGAAAGGAAAACTCAGGCAATATCGAGCTTTACTACGAAGATCACGGAACGGGCCAACCGGTTATTCTGATCCACGGATACCCGCTGAACGGCGCTTCTTGGGAGAAGCAAGTGCCGGTGCTCCTCGATGCAGGCTGCCGGGTCATCACCTATGACCGCAGAGGCTTCGGCAAATCTAGCCAGCCGACCACGGGCTACAACTACGACTCGTTCGCAGAGGACCTGCACAAGGTGATCACCCACCTTAAGTTGCATGATTTCACTTTGGTCGGCTTTTCCATGGGAGGAGGCGAGGTGGCTCGCTACCTGGGAAAATATGGTTCCAAGGGCGTGAGCAAAGCCGTGATCATTTCTGGTGTGCCGCCATACTTGCTTAAGACTGCCGACAATCCGGAGGGCGTGGATGCCAGCGTTTTTGACGGGATCCAAAAAGCGGTGGCAGCCGATCGCTATGCGTTCTTCACGGAATTCTTCAAGAATTTCTATAATGCCGATGTGCTGCTGGGTAAACGCGTCAGCGAACAAACTATTCAGGCGAGCTGGAACGTTGCCGCCGGATCTTCCGCCACCGCTAGCCTGGCATGTGTCCCGACGTGGCACGAAGACTTCCGCGCTGATCTGGCGCGCATTGATGTGCCGACACTGGTGATGCACGGCGATGCCGACCGCATTCTACCGATCACAGCTGCGGGACTGCGCACCGCAAAGCTCATCAAAGGAGCGCGCCAGCTGATTGTGAAGGATGGTCCCCACTGCATCACCTGGACGCACGCGGAAGAAGTAAACGCCGCATTGGTGAGCTTCGTGAGCGAGGGCGCCGGCAAGGCACAGAAAGCGTCGGCCTAGATCTCATCTCGTAAATGACTTGCCACGATCGAAAGGCGGGGCTGGAGCCCCGCCCTTCCGCGGGAGGCGTTTTTGAAATGGGTTCTCGACAAGCGGGCTACAGGGGACGGCGTTTCTTCTCGCGTGTGCGCCTGGCAACAAGATTGAGGCCGACGCATCCGGGCGCGAACCAAGGAACTGGGCTTGAACAAGCGGCGGCATGTTGCCGAGGCACAATCACATTTCTCCCACAGAATTAGCCGGCAACAACGCCATGGCACGCGTCATCGCGCGTGCCATGTTGCTGCTCTTTCCACGGATTCGATCGCACCATTTCGACTGGACTCGCAAATAGATCGAGTACCAGTCTAGATCGCCTCCAATGACTCGCCGACATGTCGAATATTGCCCTCGATTGTGGCCACCACTTCATCGATGTTGCCAGAGAGGACCATCTTTCCCATGGCCAGCGCGAAGCCCACGGCTTGCGACCGGTCGGCATGAGAAGGTATCGAGAGAGCATTGGCATCTGTCACTACATCAATAAGCGCGGGCCCCTTGTGCTCCAGCGCCTTCTTGAGGCCCGAGGTCACATCCGCGGGGTTTTCGATTCTTACACCCATCATGCCGACGGCTTCGGCAAGCTTGGCGAAGTTTGGATTCTTCAGGTCGGTTTGATAGTCGGGAAATCCCGCGGTTTCCATCTCGAGTTTCACCATCCCTAGAGCGCCGTTGTCGAACACGAGTACCTTAATAGGGAGGTCGTACTGTGTGATTGTCAGCAAGTCACCCATGAGCATCGCGAAACCGCCGTCTCCGGACAGCGAGATCACCTGTCGTCCGGGATAGGCGCATTGTGCGCCAATCGACATGGGGAGCGCGTTGGCCATGGACCCGTGGTTAAAGGAACCGATAATGCGCCGGCCCTTGGACGGCTTGACGTGCCGCGCGGACCAGACGTTGCACATGCCCGTGTCCACTGTAAAGATGGCGTCGGGAGCGGCAACTTCACTGAGCGCGGCGGCGACAGGCTCGGGATGCATGGGCGTACGTTTTCCCACGTGGTCAACGTACACATTCATTTTTCGCAGCTTCTCTTTGTGTTTGGCGAGCGTGTTGGCCAGAAATCCTCCGTCCGGCTTTGTATCCAACATCGGCGCCAGCGCTTGTAGCGTCTCGCGCACATCGCCCCAAATTCCAAGATCGATTTTGCTGCGCCGTCCCAAACTCTCAGCCCGGATGTCGACTTGCGCGATCTTCGTCTTTGTCGGCAGGAATTTGTCGTACGGGAAATCAGTGCCCAGCAGCAGAAGAAGGTCGCATTCGTGGATCGCCTCGTAACACATCCCGAAACCGATCATGCCGGTCATTCCCATTTCATAAGGATTGTCATATGCGACGTACGGTTTCCCTCGGTAGGTATATCCAACCGGAGCTTTCACTTTCTCCGCAAGAGCGACTACCTCATCGTGGGCGTTCTCGCATCCGATGCCGCAGAAGAGCGCAACCTTCTTACTGGAGTTAATCAGCTCCGCCAGCTTTGCCAGGTCCTTCTGGCCGGGACGGATGCTCGGCCGTTGTTTTACCAGGGAACGCGAGCCGGCCTGCGCCGGAACTTCCAGTGCAACCACGTCGCCGGGCAGTACGACCACGCCTACTCCACCTTTTCCAATGGCACTCTGCATGGCGATGTGCAGAACGCGCTCAAACTGAGCCGGATTCGTGATCATCTCGCAGTAGTGGCTGCATTCCTGAAACAGATTTTGTGGATGCGTTTCCTGAAAATATCCCGTGCCGATCTCACTGCTGGGGATGTGCGATGCGATTGCCAGCACTGGAGCATTGCTGCGATGAGCGTCGAAAAGGCCATTGATGAGGTGGAGGTTGCCGGGCCCGCAGCTCCCCGCGCAGCAGGCGAGTTTGCCGGTGAGCTGAGCCTCCGCGCCGGCCGCAAACGCGCCGACTTCTTCGTGGCGCACATGGATCCATTTAACTTTGTTGTTCAGCCGTAGTGCATCGGTGACAGGGTTCAAGCTGTCGCCGACGACGCCGTAAATTCGTTCGATACCGGCTTCCGCAAGCCTCGCTACCAACTGATCCGCCAATCGATGTGCCATTGCTTATATCCTCCTCGGAAATTTAGTTGTTCCCTGCGTTATTTTGAATTCAAATCAGAGCCACACACAAAAACCGCGACTGATCGCGCGGGACTCTGTGTTTACTTTGGCGCCGGTTGCGGCTGCGCCGCGCGTCCGGTTTCACGAAGGAAAAAGCTCACCACAATTGCAATCGCACAGCAGGCAATCCAGAACATTGCACCCCTCTGAAAGTGTACCGCCAGGTTTGGCGTGTTCCCGGTGCCCCTGCCGATACGGTGTGCGTAAACCGGGCCCAGGAACGCTGTAATCGCGAAAACGAGGAAATTGATCCCGCCCGTCGCGCTGCCCTTCACATTGTCCGGATTGACTTCCTTGATGATGCTGTAGGGAATCATCGCGGCGCCGGATGCCACCCCGAAGATGAACATCCCCAGCTTCGCTGAAAGGGGCAACGGATGGAACGCGATTTGCGCGCCCGCCAGCATCATCACTGCCGCGCTCCCCACGATTACGGGCTTTCGCCGTCCGATACGGTCGGAGAGCCAGCCGAGCAGCGGACATCCGAATACCCAGCCGAGCGGAACCATGGAAGCGATCACCACTGCATTGTGGTAGGAAAATTGAAGATCCCTTTGAAATGCTGCGACTCCCCAGATCATGTCTCCGATCGTGGTGGGTGCGAATAGCAAGCCGGCAACAATTCCGCAGAGATACGACTGAGGATTTGAAAATACAACTTCGTACGGCTTCAGCAGCGAGCCGAAGCCGCCTTCTTGGGCGTGCGCTCCGAGCTGCTCCTTCGGAGTGGAGATATAGAGTAGAACTGCAACCACCAGGATTATTATTCCGATTCCGATCCAAAAAACATGAACACCGAGACCATGCTCAATCATCGGCCCAACGACATTCTGTCCAGCCGAGCCACCGAGCATTCCGACGCATTGCGTGGCGCCGATCGCGGTGGCGAGGTAGCGCGGAGGGAATCCGCGTGCCGCCAAATAGACGGCGCCAGTGAATGCAAATGCAGAGCCCGCACCCTGGCAGAGGCGTCCAATATCGCCCGCCAGTACTACGGGCACGCTGAACAGCAGGCAGCCTAAACCCAGAATCGTCATTCCGACGGGCACGGAGCGCTTGGCTCCCAGATGGTCCAAAGCAGCCCCGGCGACCAGACTCATCGAGGAGTATGTGTAGTAATACACTCCCAGTATCGTGGCGATGCCGAGCGCACTGGTGCTGAAGTGATCTTCCAATCCCGAAATCATTACCGAGGGCGATGACCTCACCGCATATTCCAGGAAATAGAAGACGACGGTGAAGAACCAGGCGATGACAAACGCGCGTGTTTGAGCCTGAGTCTGGGTCTGGGCCTGGGCCTGGGACCGGCTGGTAGCAGCTTGAGATGCGCTCATGGCTGAATGAAACCTCCGTTCGGGGGCTGACAGAGACGAATCGCCCGGTCTTGATAATTCCTTGCTCGCGATCGTGAACGAGACAAACTCATTTGGATTCCGGGTACGGAATGCGGAGTATAAAGCCAGACGTCGAAGGCAAGACATAGCGAACACCTGCGTACACCATGCTGAGATGCGCGTTCTTCGGCGTGTCCGGATCTATAAACCATGGCGCGCGAGTCAGATAGGAATATTGCGTGTAATACTGCAGCGACCCGTGCATATCGCTTTTCCAAAACGTCTGCAGCCAATCAAATGTAATCTGCTGAAGGGCTCGGTTGTTGGTATTCGGTGAGCCTGGGCCGCCGTACCCGATGATGGTGCCTGGAGCGGCGGTGTTCGTGGTGTCGGGGAAAAAATTCCTCCCGAAATAGTCCGCTCCATAATAAACAGCGAAAGCGGACTGTTGATTCGCTATCCACTCGAAGCCGACCGAACCTGCTCCAGCATGCACCAGGGAAGGAAAAATGTTGGTTCCCGCGGCATTCGGGCGAATAACCAATTGCGGTCCGTCGGCCACCAGATAGCGCCCGCCGCCGTCGCTCCAAAACGCGTTGCCAAGGAACAGAAAATTTTTAAATAGCTCAAAGTTTGTAGCGATCGAACCACCGCCGCCCACGGCTGAATGCGATGCGAAAGTCGTTCCCCCGACAGCTTTGGTGGCCGACCTCACTCCCGTTACCAGACCGACGCCTTCCAGATGGAAATGCCGGCCTGCAATTTTTGTGTCGTAGGTAATTTTGGGAAGGATGTCTGGAAACAGATTGGGCGTACCTATCTGGGATCCATTGTCAAACTGGGGGCCAACGGTCGAGGCAAAGGCCGATGGAAGAGCAACAAAAGTGCCGATATATTGGTTGGGGTCCTCAATGCCCACCCCTAAAGCCCAGTGATCGTTGAGGTGGTAGGCAACTCGGATCTCCGCGGCACGGGTGTAGGGCAAGCCTACCCCGATGTTCTGATCCTCGTTATAAGTGATCGCCAATTCGGCGGGGTTCGGACCAATTCCGATGCGGTTGGGGGTCAGCCAACTCCAGGTTTGTCCGCCCAGAATTTCCCACTTACTGCGCTGGAAACGCATAAAGCAAAGGCGCATACGCAAGGTGTGGCCGTTCACGGTTTGATATGCATTGGTCGCGTCATTGCCGCTGAAGTCCGCTTCGCAGTAGGCGGCCACATCCGTGTCGCCAATTTTGTCTGTGACCCTTATGTTGAAGCGGGAAAACTGTGCGGTGAGACGATACTCGGAAAGGTGGCCCTGGGGCGTGTCGCTATATGGGATCGCCGCGTAGTTGGTGGCGATATTGTTCTGGGTGTTGGTGGTGCGATATATATTCTCAATGTCCACAAAGCCACCCAGCCTGATATCTGCCGAACCAATTCTGAAGGTCGGAGCCGATTCTTGTGCTTGTCCCTTGTCGAGGGGCATTGACTGCTGGCCCGCATTCGCGCCGACGAAGTTGCCCGCCGGCATCGCGCTGGAGGGAATCGCAGTATTCATAGCCGCGTCGATCGCTCCTGGCGCTTGCTCGCTGCCGGCCTGCGACGCTTGCCCGGTTTTCACCTGATCCCTCAGCGCCTCAATCTCGCGCTGCTGTGAGGCCATCTGCTTCTGGGTTTGCAAGAGAGCTTCGCGGAGAGCTTTCAACTCGGTGGCCACGTCAGGGTTGTTCTGCGAAGCATCCGTCACCTGAGCGCTGGACTGTGCCCACACAAGACCTGGTGTTACCAGCAATAGGAATAGAGAACGTAGGAGATTCATACGTAAGCCTCCTTGCCTCCAACCTCGAACGTTCGACTAGCGCCGCCGGGCGTTGGAGGCTCTTTATGAAATATGATCTACAACGCCGCCGAACGCCTGCGACTGGCGCCGAGCACCAAGTGCATTTCATGACCCAAACCCCCATCGCGCGAGCAGACTGAAATGAAATGCCTTATTTCCCAGAGGCAGATTACGGTTTATGAATTGGTGGTGAAATGTTGGCAATTGGCAGGTTTCTGACTCCTGCTGGCGAACTCAGAATCCGAATTCTGAGAGCCCGGCTGTGCCAAGGTCAGGCTTGCCGCGAGCAACAGTAGACACCGAGCGTTTAAGGGCTTCACAGTCAGCTACTCACCTTTGTCAGTCATTAACTGGCGAACTGGAATTTGCGCTTGCCCTGTACAGCCTGCAAAATTCCGTTTCCTTTACCGTGTGTGATTGCCGTGTCGCCCCTTTGCTTGAGCTTCTCGCGCAGTACCTTTCGTCCGCGGTTTACTCGCGATTTCACAGCAGCGACCGAGACTCCCAGGATGCGGGCTGTCTCTCGTATCGAGAGCTCGTTGAGGTCGCAATTCTGGAGCGCGACCCGTATTCCCGGCCTTAGCTCATCAATGGCCGAGAACAGAAGGCGCCGCCGCTCCTGTTGAAAGTAACTGTATTCCGGGTTCGGCCTGGAATCAGCGATTTCGATTGGCAAGGCGCTGTCGTCTGTTGTGCTCGCGTGGTCGATCGATACGCCGCGAAATCTCCGAGCGGTTCGTGCCAACATGAGCGCTTCATTGAGCACGATTCGCGTCAACCAGGTGGAAAACGACGAGCGGCCTTCGAATCTGTCGAGATGCACGAAGGCTTTCTGGAAGCTTTGCTGAATCACATCTTCGGCATCCTCGTGGCTGCGAGCAATTCTTTGGGCCAGACGGAAAACCCGCACCTCGTAGCGCTGCACGAGTTTTTCAAAAGCAGCGTGGGATCCACCTTTTGCCTGGGAGACCAGTTCGTCTTCGTTGTGCTCGTTTGCACCTTTATTAATGGCAAGCGATAGCGTCACGTTATCGGGCTGCTTTATTAGTTCCACTTGCATCGCGTCCTCCTGTGGTTCCCCGTGTCGTATTCGGGGTTGCCTATGGAATCTACTTGCGACGCAGCGATAAGACCAAAAGCACGGAAGCGAAACAATTAGACGAAGGTATAGGCGATACCTTCGTATTGGTCGGCGCTCGTTTCTCGGTCGACCGCCGGATGCCCGGGCTTGGAGCCCAGGCAGAATTGCTGAGAACGGTTCGACTGCTTGGCGCGGCCGTACGATTTAGGAGCGGATCAGTAAGGTTCTTGTTACTGCGCAGCTCTGACCAGAAGAGGGGGAGAAGGCAGGGTTTTGGTACGGTATCGTACGGCAATTCGTGAAAATCAAGGGCGACTTGGTTGCGGGCCTTGATTTGAACGGATAAAGCCGAGTGCCAGGGGGCTACGTCTGATCGGCAACTCAATCTTATGCGCGAAGCAATCGCCTTTCACCCCCCGTTCGGCGTGCATCATTTCGTTTGGTGAGCCACTGAATATTGCGCTATGAGCCAGAGCAGAATCAGCGCGGCACCGAGCATTCCGAGGGCTCTAAAGTGGAGGACCATCGCTGCCCCGGTCCCAGCGCCCAAGACAAAAGCGATCCAGATTCCGGTGAGAAGGCCAATTTGAGGATCGGGATGTGTCCCGGGCGCAGGGGCCACTTCCGAAGCGTGTTTTTCAGCTTCTTTAAATAACAGTCTGGTAATCATCCCTGTGAGATACGTGGTGTGAACGCTGACGCCGCCCGCCCGACGAAACGCTCCATTTTGCAGCCCGAGCGCGAGAGACACGAAGATCACAAATACTGCGCCTCCGTAAGCCACGGCCGACGCCACCGCGACCGAAGCCCCCACTATCAGAATCACTTCAATTCCCATGATAGTAGGAAGTAACGGCCACGATGGCCACGCCTTCAGGAGCCGCGCGAGAAGCGTGCTTAGCAGAACCCCGATCAAAAAAGTAACAATGGCCGCGAGAGGTCCAAGCATAGCCCGCCAATCATGAGTGGCTACCGCGATTGCCGCGAGCACCAAATTGCCGGTCAGGTGTCCGGTGAACGTTTTGGCGAGGACGAAGCTGGCCGCGTCGCCATATCCGCCAACAAAGGCGAGCCCAAACGAGAGCCAGGCAGCAGTCTGGTGAATATTTATGGACACAGCTTCCCCCTGGAGGTCGAGCAGTCACACCATTAGATCGTGTGGCGGTCCGAACGGAGTCTACGCAGGAAAAGCTTGCCGCGCTCGTCTCCGGAATCGAAGCCTACGGTGGATCAGTTCGAAGTGTTGCCGCCGGACAAGCCGGGCCCGGCGGTTCCACATACCGTCAGCGGATTGCCGGTCAGGTAGGACTCGGCGACGGCGGCGAAGACACCGTACTCTTCGTCGCGGACGTGAATGAACTCAATCTTGCCGTTGCGGCGCAGCGCGTCAATGGCGGGATTGACAGCATCTCCTACGATTCCGTAGCAGCGTTTCACGCTGGCGTTTGCGAGCATCTCGCACAAGACATCGGAAACAGTTCGTGACATAAAATACCTCCTTCGAAATTAGTACTCCGGTTTCAAAAACCTGGCAGTGGCCTCTGCCTGAGCCACCTTACAGCTTGATGCAAAAAGCACCACGACGGTGGCAGGAGAAAAGAAGGGGAATTATATGGATGACTACCTCGCTGCTGAAAAACCAAGCCCCTACTCTCATTGCGCGACTTGATTATGAAGTTCAGCGCTTTGCCGACTTAGCTGTGCTCTGTCATGATTCACGGAGCAGACTAAAGACCATGGCACTCATCACAGCCTGCGGGGATGAAAGCTCCGACAAAGACCAAAGGGTTTTGGCGGTCGGTGCTTTTGTTGGTCCTGCTGATGAATGGACGGCGCTGTTGCTAGATTGGATTGAACGAATAAAACCGGAAACTTTGCCCAGTAAGATTAACGCGTTTCATAGGACTGACTGCGAAACAGGACAGGGAGAATTTCCAGACAAGTTTGGATGGACCGAGGAAAGCCGTAAAAGACTCATTATTGATTTGATTGAAATAATTACCCGGCGTCGTGTTCTTCTATGTGGTGCGGGTTTACAGATGAAAGATTACGGCAATCTTGAGCTCATAGACGGTAAGCCTGTCGGTAAAAGTGAGTACCATGTTTTATTGCAGGCGATTATGGGTGAGTTGTCTTGGCAACGTGAAGATAGCAACGCACCCAGTTTTGAAGATATTGCTTATGTCTTTGACCAACAGGATCGTGCGCGCGAATTTTGGGCGCACGAGATTCATAAAGAGACTAAAAATCATCCCAAGATATCGTGGAAGAACCGAATCGGCACACTGACTTTTGGAGATAAGAAGAGCACTGGTTTGCTCCAAGTGGCGGATTTGGGAACTTACGAAGTTATGCGGCACATTACCAATTACTTATTCTTTGATAAAAAACCGAGAAAGTCTTTTGAAGCATTCGCCGCAACAAGAAATGTTGCAAAGATTGTCATCTACGACGGAAAGACGCTAGAGAAAATTGTCGAAAGCAAGAAAGCAGAGTTAGCAGCATCTTTTAACGACCGCTCATAGCTTACGGCGGGTGGCCGTCCCTTCCACACCACCGCGACATACGACTTTGATTTTCCGAGTGCCGGGTCCTTCGCGCCTTTCTTTCATGCGAAGGGTGCGGGTTTAGACGCTCCACCATCAACCACCACAGCGAACTGCGCCCCGCAATTCATTCCGGCCAGCGAGCACCAGCACTTTCCCTCGCCGCCGCGCTACCCAGTCCCGGCTCGACGAACAGAATCCGCAAATCGCGCGCCCTTTCCTGCTGACGATGCAGGAACTCCGGGTTTCATGATCCTGCGTTTAACGACTCGCAAGGCTTCGGATGCTACAGACATCGTGCTCAGTTCTTCGCTATTCTGAGGACTGTGACACAGTTCCAGTTGCCGCTTAAACATGGCTAGCTCAGCTTCCGGCACAAGCTGAGCCAACTTTTCAGGGTCTGTTTCATCCAGAGTTTCGAGCAAGATCTCTTTCCAGGATACGAATTTGATATCGCTCAACGAATCCCTCCGCTCTTACAAAGCGCGTACGAGCCAAACGACCAGACAGATGATAAGCAGCGTGCCCAAAAGTCCGTATCCAAACATTACATCCTCCTCCGAGAACAAGACCCCCGGTTTTTCTTTACCCGATATTGACTTGGAACATCAGAGAAGGGTTGCCGGATGCCACTGCATACCATAGCCCATCCGCTCCCATGATGAAGTAGACGTCCTGCTGGTAGAACCACGCTGGATATGATCCTGCATAGAACCAATAGCCGCCGTAGGAGTACTCGCGGCGTCCGTTGTAGGAGCGCCCGCCAGTTGCCACAAAGCGAGCGTGATGGTTTGGACCAAAATGACTTTCGTTGTATACGTGTCCGGAGCTGTCTTTCTGACCGTTCCGTGCGAACTGGCCCTGTGATTGTTGCGCTTGACCTTTGGCTTGTTGTTGATTCTGATTTTTCTCTTCGGTCTGCTGAGTCTTGGCGTGCTCTTGCTGTTCCTGCTTTTGAGGCTTGGCTGCTTCCTGCTTTGCAGGCTTTGCTTGCTCTTCCTGTTTCTGTGGTTTGGTTTCTTCCTGCTTCGGACCAGGTTTAGCCTGTTCCTCATGCTGTGCTGGCTTAGCGCCCTCTTCCTGGTGCTCTTCCTGCGCAAAAGCAGGAACAGTCGCTCCGAGAAGCAAAAACAGAGCAGTTGTGCTGATGACTCCGAGTACTTTCATGCGTGTCGCCTCCATTACCAAAATTCTGCGTGGAGGCCAGATTAGCGAGACACACGGTCGAAATCTGTACCGTAGTGAACACGTTGGGGGGCGGGTGGCTCAGCCTTCCCCAGCATCCAAACGAACGCCGTTGAATTTCCGGGTGCGGCAGCTCTTCGATTTTCGAAACGTGCGGGTTTAGACGCTCCACCATCAACCGCCACACCGAACTAGAGCTTTGGCAGCCTGGCAACGCAGCCAACCCTCAATAGCTCTACTCGAATTCCAGCATAACGATTTCCGGATTCGATCCCAGCCGCAGTGGTGGCCCCCAGGTTCCCGCTCCGCTCGAAGTGAAAACCTGCATCTTCCCGATTCGGCTTAGGCCATATACGAACTGCCGGTAAATCCGACGCGCAAACCAACTCCAGGGTACGAACTGCCCAAGGTGCGTGTGCCCGGAAAGCTGCAGGGAGACTCCGGCAGCCTCTGCGATCTCTGGATGGTCGGGCGCGTGCGTCAACAGAATGCTCGCGCGATCGTGATCCAATCCGATGCCGCGCAGCACCGACGCAAAGTGGGCACCGTGCGTCGCGCTCCGGTACGGCACGCCGGCAATCTGCAAACCGTCCGCTTCCACCTTCTCATTGCGTAGCACGCGGACCCCGGCCGCCGTAATGGCATCCAGATACTTACTGTCGTCCCCAAATTGCTCGTGATTTCCCGCGACGAAATACACACCTTGTGGCGCCACAAGCGCGCTTAACGGCTCCGCTGCGCGCCCCGCGTCGATGGCCGTTCCGTCATACAGGTCTCCAGTGATGAAAATCGCGTCCGGCTCTTCCTTCAAGATCTTCGCGACCATACGCCGCAAGAAACTACCATTTCGAACATGCCCAAGGTGCACATCACTGATCAGGGCCGCTCGTCTCCCCAACCACGCCGTCGGCAGGTTCGCGAGCCGCACCGTCGTTCGCGTGATCCTCGTCCAACTGGCATTGATCACACCGTAGAGTCCAGTCGCTGCGGCGGCAGCGAACAGTAATTCCACGATCCGATGGAAGTTCACATCCAGCCCCAGCCATCGCGCAACTCCAAGAACAATCCACGAGAAAACAGCGGCGAAAAACAGGAAGGTCAGCATGCCCATCCAAACCGCGGCTGCCCGATAAAACCCGCGCAGAGGAGCGTTCGTATAGCGATATGCGAGCAGCGAGGCGGCCACGAAGCTCACCGACAAAAAGCCCAGCACCAGTTTGATCCAGAACGCTCCCGGCGTATCGCCCCCTGCGGGCGAAAATGTCCACGTCTCATAGAGAAAAAGATGTATCAGGCATAGCAGGGACTGAATCACTGCAATGAATGTAATCAATCGTTTTAGTCTCATTCGATTCCTTAATTCGCGATTTTTGCTATCCGATGCAGTCGATTTCTTGCGCCTAAACCGTCCTCGCGATCAGTGGTTCTTCGCGTCCCTGATTGGCCAGATTTGCGAGAAGTTCATAGGAGCGCAGCCGGTCCTCGAAGTTGTAGGTGTTCGATACCACGATCAACTCATCCGCCTGCGTCTGCTCGAGAAACGCATTCAGCCGCGCGGCGACCTGATCGGGCGCGCCGAAAATCGCGGCTCCAAATTTTGCGGCCACCATCTGTCGCTCTTGCGCCGTCCACTCCAAGCTCCTTGTGGGCGGCGGCAGCGGCCCGGGAACACCACGGATCAGGTTCAGAAACATTTGGATTGGCGTGGTGGCTAGCAACTGAGCGTGCTCTTCTGAGTCTGCCACCAGGATCGGGATTCCCACCATCACGTAGGGCCGGTCGAGAACGGAGGACGGACGGAACGAAGAACGATAGATGTGCAGGGCCGGTATCAGAGGTCCCGGTTGAAAATGAGCGGCGAACGCAAACGGCAAACCGAGTTTTCCAGCCAGTCGCGCGCTAAAGTCACTCGAACCCAGCAGCCACAGGGGCACGTTTGTACCTTCCCCGGGATAGGCATGCACGTTCTGCGAAAGTTGTGGTTCACCAAGATATCGCCGCAACTCCTCGAGCAGCGCTGGAAAATTCTCGCCCGTGTCGTGCACGGAACCGCGGAGAGCACGCGCCGCTTCCGAATCACCTCCGGGGGCGCGACCGAGGCCCAGATCGATCCGTCCGGGAAAGAGCGATTCCAGCGTGCCAAACTGTTCCGCAATGGCCAGCGGCGCATGATTCGGCAGCATGATGCCCCCGGAGCCGACGCGGATTGTCGAGGTTGCGTTCGCAATGTAACTGATTAAAACCGACGTCGCCGAGCATGCGACTCCGCGAATGTTGTGATGTTCCGCCAGCCAGAATCGCTTATAGCCCAGGGACTCGACGCGCTGAGCCAGCGCCCGAGCGTTATGGAAAGCTTCCTCGACTGTCCCTCCCTGTCGTACGTGCGCCAAATCCAGAATCGAAAGCGGAGTATCGGCGAGACGCGAACGGTCTGGCATAGATTCCTCATCTCCCGCACGGAATTGAAACGGGCATCAAGCGGGAACACTGATTGGATGCTTGAATTCTCTTACCGATGCGGCCGTGGGGGTGCATGCATAGCACTGTTGCCGGCTCGTCGAATCACGCCGACAAGTGTCTACGCAGACGGAACCAGCGTTCTGATACACCAGCTTAGTGATTGCGCCGGTCAGCACCCCTGTCAGCGTCAGTGAATAATTCCTGCCGATTCATCGCGTAATCGGGCGTAATACGCTCGTCTGGACGCTACCGCTATCGCACATTGCTGACTCGTGAGAAATCCGGTTGGAGGAAATGCGATCGTACAGAGTGCTGTTCGCGCTCCGATCCCCTCGCATCGCGTTTCCAGCTCGCCTGCGGATTGCCAGGAATTCGCTCAGGACCCTGAATCTCTTGTTTTGGTACGGATCTCACTACCCCTTCTAGGCAACAATTGTGCTCAAAACACCTCGGCCCAGACTCCACATGGCTCAATTTCCTCGACGATATGGATTCGAAGTTCGACCAGTCGAAGAACTGGCTGTAGACCATTCAGAGTATATTGGTTGCATCGCGTGGGCGTGTAGGATACCAGTAACTCATTGATCAGACTTCGCTTAGCCCTCCGATTTAGCCCCGATCAACCCTCTGGATGGACCCAACTTTGGACCCGATGAGGTGTTACACAATTCACTGAACCTGTGACAGTTAAGGAATAGCTTGCCTTTTATCAAATATGGAGTAACATGTATTCACTAATGGAGGTAGCCAAATGGCCACGATGCAGCCCAGGGTTGTTGGTTTCTCGTGGGACACAGCAGTCGACCTATCAGCAAAGCAGAACCGAGCTCGACTTAGTCCGGCTGCAATCAAGGGCCTTCTTCGGGTCGCGTCGCATTGGAAAATGCGAGATGACGATACCCGAGATCTGCTTGGCGGCATGTCTAGCGGCAGTTTCTACGAACTGAAGAGTGGATCTACCAGAACCCTGGATGCAGATCGGCTCACCCGAATTTCGCTTTTGATCGGAATATATAAGGCCCTAAATATTCTCTACAGTCAGAGGCTCGCAGATGCTTGGATAGCTTTGCCGAACACGAATCCAATGTTTGAGGGAGACGCGCCTCTCAATTACATGAAGAGGGGCGGTATACCTGCTTTCCTGAGGGTTCGCCAGCTACTGGATGCACGTCGCGGCGGTAGATGAAATCGCCAAAACAGATTAAAGTTGAACGTGACAGTTCCCATCGCCTTATACCGTATCGGTATAGTGATCATCGTCGGCCAATCCTCAATCGTCTAACAGAAGATGACGACGACCTGCTTAGAGACCTCACCGAATTGGAGGGCGCAACGAATGACCGCTTGCTCGGTGAAAGCGGCAAACTGCCTGGCATAAGCACCATCGAACTAGTTTCCGGATTCCCGTTGGCACATATAGTTAACGCATCCTTTACTCATGCGCATCCGTCGGGAGGAAGGTTTAATAGTGCGCAACGAGGAGCTTGGTACGCGGCTTTCAAAATGCAGACTGCGCAAGCGGAGGTAGCCTTTCATAAATCCGCCGAGTTAAAAGAAGTGGGATGGACTCCTGAAGAGGTCTCGCCATACGTAGATTATCTCGCCGATTTCAGACATGAATTTCATGATATTCAAGGAGATCCAGACTTTGCGGACTGCTTAGATCCGAATAGCTACGCCGCCTCTCAAGCACTGGGACTTCGATTGTTAACCAACGGCTCAGCGGGGCTCGTGTATCCAAGCGTGCGACACAAGGACGGTGTCTGCATTGCGTGTTTTCGTCCACCATTGGTCTTAAATGTTCAGCAGGGGTCTTTGGTGACTTTTACTTTCATTGATGCTGATCTGACCGCCGTTAACGTTCAGGGCTGATACCTTCTCGCGCGGTCCAGAGATAATACAGACGAAAAGCGAAGGAACGGATTTCGGAATGCGCGGAAATGCTTTGGAATGAAGGTCGCTCGTATTGTGGGCGTGTAGCTCAGCTGGGAGTGCGCCTGCTTTGCAAGAAAGCAGGCAAAATCACACAAGTGCTGCATCTGGTGTCGCTTACGCGGAAACACGCGGTGCAACCACCCTTCCGAACCGGACTGAAGTTGGACCGAAACCTTTCAGGTCTTGTGGGAGCGCCGTCGTGCGTTCCGCGATGCGGCTGCTCATCGTCCCAAGCCTTGGCTAGCGGGTAAACAATTTCTCAATGGTCTTCATGGGATAGAAGAGACGATTGGGTTGCGTGGGAAGCGGTATGAAATCGTGTCGTAAATAGAATCCACGCGCTCGTTCGTCTTTCGCGTCCACAACAACGACTGCCGCCGCGACTTCACGGGTATTTCCGAGAGCGCGCCAGAGCGAATCCAAGAGCAACAATTCACCGATTCCCTGACCCCGGAAGTTTTCACTGACAGCCAATCTGCCCAGGAGGGTCGCAGGCACGTTCGGATAGCGTGGGAGTTTCTTCGCAATATTTTGCGGAAGATCGGCCAGATTCACCAGATGAGCGGATAGCGTGTAGAACCCTGCGATTGTTGTGCCGTCGGGGGTGATGACAAACGCAGCCGCTACACGCCTGCTGATATCCTGTCCGGCCTGCTTTTGCAGGTATCGATCCAACGCTTCCACGCCACAGGAAAAAGCCGCACGATCGTGCTTAACGCCGAGCGGCCCGATTCGGTAGCGAGTTTCGTCGTGGTTCTTACTCACAAGGTGCCCAGCCGTTTCTTGTAGCGTTGCGCCGCGGCCGTCATGCGCGCGCTGGGCGCCGGAGGATTCAGCAAGGCGCGCACAAACAGCTCACGGTCGCGGCCCGCAAGAGTCCAGACTTCGTGCTCCTGAATGGCACGCGCGGCGGCATCATCAGCGCTCAACACCATGAAATCCGACAGGGACGTGCCTTTCAGGCGGGCCGCATATTCGATACGGCGCTTCTGCTCGGGATTCAAGCGCGCTTCGATGCGGGCGACCTTTCTCGGCTGTCTCTGCTGCTTCAGGTTTGCGGGCATACGATCCTCACCTTAAAAGTGTACGGTAGTTTGCCGTACAATGCAACCTTGCGGCGCAACCTCGCAAAATCTGACGCGCGCATAAGGCCCACCTGTCGAGGACTTTCTTTGAGCCATCCGAGCCGCGCACGTTCATGCGACTAGCGAGGTTAAGATAGCTCTCCAATTCGTGGTCGCGATCCGAGTCTTGCCGTAGTTCTCGATCTTGAATTGTCAGTAGGTTGTCCGTCCTCATTATTCGTGCCACGCGTTTGTGATTCACCATCATTCCGCGTCGGCGCAGCTCTGCCGCGACGCGTCGATATCCGTAGTAGCGCTCGTGTTCCAGAGCGATCTCCTGAATAGCAGATCGCACTGTCATGTCCCGTTCCTCAGGAGCCCGATAGTCAAGCTAGCGGTAGAATCCCGTTCGGCTGGCCTGGGCCAATTGACACATCCGCTCGATGCTCAAACCGCCTTGCAACGGCATCTCGAACTTCGTCGTAGATGCCTTCTCGCCAGCGATGTCGCTCTGCTGGCGTCGAGCCCCGACTTTCTGCAAGACACTTCTGAAAAAATCTACTTCCACCGTTTTGTCCGCTAGGAGCCGCTTAATTTTAGTGACCTCTCTACGAAGTCTGGATTTCCGGGAATTCTGCGTCGACACCGCCCCTTCGCCTTGAGCGTCCGGTGGCTCGAGCCTGTACCGCCATTTGTACAGCAGACTGCGGTTTAAGCCTTGTTCCGGTGATAGCCTCACGATGTTCTCGCAGGTGTTCATCCGCGCAACCGCTCGGCGACGGAACTTCTGGCTGTAACTTTCTCTTCATTTTCTTTCCACTTTGCGGCTCCTTTTCTACAGAGTGTGCCTTCTGAAAGGGCGCCAAGTCAGGGTCGGCTTTTGCGTTTGTGCAGACCGGTAAGATGAACTTCTCATGGTGACAATCGGAGTTGACGCTGAAGGGATCGGTCCGATAGGTGGCAGGGAATTCGGAAGACGGCGTCACACGATCGGGCGCCGCCTCCTTTTGGTTTACGCCTGTGGCATTTGCTCCAGCGAACGGATGTACTCAACGACCGCTTCACTCCAGCCGTCAATGTGCGTCCATGTACCGTAACCTACGCCGTTCTTGTTGCTGGCAACGTTGATCACGTAGCCGCGGCCTGGCGGGCCGGGCACGCGATCGTGAGCCTGTTCGTCGGTGATCACGATGATCCGGTCATACTTCTCCCGGAGCTTTTCGAGCGCACGGCCGAGATAGGTCCCGTTGTGACGCTGGCTCGCGTCGAGAGCATCGCGCAACGCAAATCCGCGCCGCGGAGGCACCTCGACGAGATCGTCCGAGAACGTGAAGACCGCAGCCTTCGCGCAAATTTCCCGAAGCAGAATGGCGAGGCCGTAAGCAGCGTCGGTGCGGAGCATCTCCGACCGGTGCGACAAAGCAGCCGTCATGCTGCCCGAAATATCCACGAGAAGAACGGTCCGCCCGGGTAGCTTCTCCTGCGCGGTAAGCGAGGAAAGCATGGCCCGCTCAAGCGATTCCTCACACTGCGGCGCGTAGCGAGCCGCCGCCACAAAGCGAAACGGCAACACGCGACCCGTGTTGATGGAATCGATGCCGTCGAGAACGAGAGCCTCGTCCACGCCCGCCTGCCTCATGTTGCGCAGGTTACGAAGCAGCGCGAGCGCACCGAGTTTTCGTTCGCGGAGCAGCCGCTCCCACGCTTCGCGCTTATCGGCGCCGGAAGAAAGCGCTACTTCCCAGGTATCGGGAGTCTGTAGCTCTCCTTCGATGAGCCGCTTCCAAAGCGCCGCCTGTTCCGCGTCACGCGGTTTGGCGTGGCAGAGGAAGAGCACGTCGCGCAGGCGAATCGGACCGTTGCGATCGTACTTTGCGAGCTGGTACTCGTCGAACTTCTGGAAAGCTTTGGCGAGACCCTTTTTCGACTGAGCGGACAGCGGGACTTTGCCTTCTTTCCAGTAGATGGCGACGAATTCGGCGAGTTCGTCGGCGCGCTGGATCACCTGAGCGAGAGTCTGCGAGACGCGCTCGCGGTGCGTTTTCAGTCGCGCCATTTCACGGACCAGCAGAAGCGGAACGTGACGCAGCTTCATCTTGCTGCGCGCCTCGAGCGCCAGAGTCGCTACTTCTTCGGCCCTGACTTTCGATACCAGCGACTGGATGCGGCCGGCGATCTCGACGCCGTCTTCGTAAAACTGGTCTTCCCAGAGGAAGCACGCCAGCACGGAACGCCGGAGCTGGAGCTCCGGCGAAATGTTTCGCGCGGGAGCGCCTTCGTGCGTGCGAGCGCCCCAGATGCGGGGGATTTTCGGCATATTGAGCCGTGCCATCGTGCCCTCCTTTACTTACAAAAAATTTCCGCCGGGGAATAAGCGGCAACGGATCCAGCTTGCGCTGGCGGTTGCTCTATCCACTGAGCTACAAGGAGCCGCATTGCGGCAGCTCCAAGGCAGGATTCGAACCTGCGACTTTCCGTCTCGAAGTAACCGTCGCCTTCGCCACCGGCGAAGATCGCTATTTCTGCTCCGTTAAACGATTCGCCGGGGTACAAGCGCCCAGGGTATTTGTCTCAAGGCGGTTTCCAGTGGGTACTTTGTGCTGCGGGGCTACGCCCCTGTCCCCACTATTCCGTTCCCTGGCAGGATTTCCTGTTCCTGCGCGACATTAGCGGTGGAAGTAACCCTCGACTACGCCACCGGCGAAAGCCGTGAAATGTTCCCGTGCTAATCCAGAAAGACGATGTTGCGCATGGCGTAGGACTGGTCCTCGGTATTGCTGAGAACCTGATGCCAGCCGAACAACATGACGGTCTGATGATCCGGGTGACGCACGCGACCCCGGACGTAAACCTTCGGATTGCGCCGCATCAATTGCCAGTTCCACCGTTTTCTATCCACGTCGGAAAGCTCCTTGTATTCGGCCTCGGTCAAACCATTTGGAGCGCCGGGGCTGACGTACACAGTTTCTCCGCCAAGGCGAAACAGCTGCTCGCATCCGTGGGGTTTGCCGCCACGACTGCGAATCAGGGGCTCATTTCCCAATATCAACATCGCAGGGACTCGCAGATCCGGCGCGAGCACGAAAAACCACTCGCCCTGCCGGATGCGCGCCCGATTGCTGCGCCGATCGCGCTGCTTCGAACGGATGAAGCGTTCGCTCTGCAACACGCCCTCTGGCTTCAGCGCCTGCAGCGCGTCCCGGACTCGACTGACCGGCGCTGCTTCCGGAACGCCGGCGACGAACCAGTGGCGTTCTTCGTGGCCGAGCAAGAAGCGATGTTTTTCTCTCTGCTTACGGCTGAGCAAGAGCAGATGGCGAATCCGCGGCTGAACGTCCAAGACCACGAGCTCTGTCGTGGATGTGGGCACGCGAGAAACGAGGAAGTACTCACCCCGCGCATCGCGCCGGACGTCCAACGAAAAATCGCCCATCAGTTGTCGCCGCGTCGGCCAGCGGTCAGGCACGATCTCGGCGTATTTGAATCGCGCCCCCATTTTCGTGAAGGCACGCGAAAGTAAATCCATTTGCAAACTCCGATCTAAGGGCTCTGGCCCTGGCTGGTGGCGCCCGTTAACGTGAACTGCGCGCCGATGTGATTTTCTAGGACCAGGGAAAATCAGGCACGGCGTAATCGGGGATTCGAACCCCACCTCCGTTCACTTGCGCGAACGGAAGCTTCACCTGAGAAGTATCCGTGACTTGCACCACTGGCCGATGGAACCCCGGGGGAATCGGCGTCTGCGGTATTGTTCGGGTCACAATCGATGAAACCGCAGACTACGCCACCCGGGTTCAGTAATGGAAAGACGGCAAAAAGCTGATGCGGAAGAAGTTAGTTACCGCGTGGACCGGACCACGTTCGGCCACAGTCCAGGCTCAGCGTCAGTGCCGCTCGCCTCTGCAACGAACTGTGGTTGATGTTTCGCATTTCGAACGTTTCTCCAGCGCGCGGATTGTAATGCAAACTCATATCTAACGCAACAGTAAAATCGCCTTCACATCCAAAAAATTGCACGACATTCATGCGCGAGGCCTTACTTCGACCCTCGTGCGGCCCGCTTCCTGACACGTTGCGAAAGTGACCGGCAAGAAGCTGGATATGACGTCCATGTTGGTGCGCGCATGGCGATTCAGCTTTTCCGCGGTGAACGCGCCTCCTCCCGCCAGGGCAAACGGCAGCAAGAGCTGGTCAGCGAGATGCTCGCCCACCGCGGCGGCGGAAACGATGTAAGCCCGAGCTTGCTTGGCGGCCTCGGCTGCCACACTCTCGGCGCTTGCGCCGAGCCGGCCGAATCCGCAAAAGATTTCCGTGACGCCAGCCGAGGTAGCCATTTCAATCAGCACGATATTGCCCGGGCCAACGGAATTTTTCGTTTCGACAATTTCCATCTCCTCCTTTTCCCAGTTCAGCAGGTTCGCGACGGTGTCAATCTCGCGTTGGGCGATTGCGCGCGGCAGATTTGCGACAATTGCCGCGGCGCTTCGCCGCGTGATTTTGCGGCGCTCGATCAAATCCACGGGCGCCAACTGGGCGCAGGGCTCAACGGTTGCCGTGAAAGATCCGCCGCCTGCGGGATAGAATCCATAGCGCTCCAGGCTCACAGCGACCTTGGGGCCCAGCCTATTGATGACCGGCAAAAAACACTTCTGAAGAAAATCAAACGGAGGCGCCGCGAGATTGTGAGTGCCGCCTTCGATCGTTATATGGCTCGGTCCCGACGCTGTCATCAGCGCCGGCAAAATTGTTTGAAACACCAGAGTGCCGCTGCCCGCCGTACCGACCACGAAGCGGTGCTGGCCGGCTTGCACCTTTCCGGGAACGAATTGGAGAGTCCGGGAGAGCAAACTTGCTCCTTCGACTTCCGCTCGTCCGATTTCCGCGGCGGCGAGAACGGCGGTAAGGTGCTGCCGAAGCAGACCCGGCCGTTCCCGCTTGGCGCGGACGTTCTCGATGCGGAATGCTTTGCCGGTGGCGAGCGAAAGGCTGAGCGACGAGCGCAAGATTTGCCCGCCGCCTTCTCCCGAGGATCCGTCAATCCGAATCATGCTTTCGCTCTCTTTGCTTGCGATCAACCCTTGACGCAGACAACCTGATGCAACGTGTGAACGATTTCCACCAAGTCGGCTTGCGCGGCCATTACCGCTTCGATGGATTTATAAGCCGCCGGAGTTTCGTCAATCACGTCGGCATCTTTCCGGCATTCGATGCCGGCTGTCATACGCGCGTGGTCGGCGAGAGAAAAACGCCGCTTGGCTTCGGTGCGCGACATGGCACGGCCGGCGCCGTGGCTGCAGCTCTGAAAGCTTTCCGGATTGCCCTTGCCGCGAACGATATAAGAACGGGCACCCATGCTGCCGGGAATGATGCCCATGTCGCCTTCGCGGGCACGGACGGCTCCCTTGCGCGTGACCAGAATGTTCTCGCCGTAGTGCGACTCGCGCGCCACGTAATTGTGGTGGCAGTTGATCGCTTTCAGCTCGGCCACGAAGGGCGGAAGTTCTCCCGACGCGCGGACGGCAGCTACGATCTGCTCCATCATCAGGTGACGATTCCAGCGAGCGAAATCCTGCGCCCACTCGACCGCCTCCACGTAGTCGTCAAAATGCTCCGAGCGCTCCGGAAAGTAAGCCAGATCGCGATCGGGCAGCGTGATGAAAAGGCGTTCCATATCTTTTCGCGCGAGATCAATGAAATAGCTGCCCATACGATTACCGACTCCGCGTGACCCGCTGTGGAGCATGAACCACACTGCATCCGCCTCGTCGAGGCAGACTTCGATGAAGTGATTTCCCGTTCCCAGTGTGCCCAAGTGATTCGAGTGGTTTCCGCGATCGAGCTTGGGATGCTTTCCGAGAATTGCGTCGTAGCGCGGCTTCAGCGTCTGCCAGATTTCCAGATTGCGCGCCGGAATATCGTTCCACGCACCGCGATCGCCGCGACCACCGTGCTGCGTGCGGCCGTGAGGCACGGCCTTTTCAATGGCGGTGCGAATGCCCTTCAGATTTTCGGGCAGATTGCGGGCGTTGAGATCCGTCTGCACGGCCATCATGCCGCAGCCGATGTCCACACCGACCGCGGCCGGAATGATCGCGCCGCGCGTGGGGATCACGCTGCCAACGGTGGCGCCGATGCCCCAGTGGACGTCCGGCATGGCCGCAACCCATTTGAAAATAAAAGGAAGCTGCGCGACGTTCAGAAGCTGCTTACGCGCCTGGTCTTCGAGAGCGACGCCCTTGGTCCAAGCTTTGATGGGCGAGCCATTTTCAGGAACGATGACGTTGTAGGCCGGTTCGGACATTTCGTTCGCCCCCGATCGGGAATTCTGACGCGCAGAGGCGCGGGCTGCATTATGTCCCGCGCCCCTGATTATTCGCGACTCCCAGTTCGCTCGCGAACTTGCCGCTTGTCGTTTTCATCGTGTACGGCGTAATGGATTGCACGCTGGGCGCCGTTTAGCAACGAGCAGCAAGCCATTGTGAACACACCGCATACGCTCGAAGGAGCCTACGCAATCGCTTAGGGCATAATCCTATGGGATAATATTCTATAATTTACGATATGGCAGGGAAACCGCAGATCGTTATCGGATTGCTAGGAACGACCCTCGATGCGGGCCGGTCGCACGATCGCTGGCAAAGCTGGCGGCCGACCGTGTCAGTTTGCCGGCAGCCGGACTTGGTAGTGAAACGGCTGGAGCTCTTGCACGGACTGCGCGACAAGGCTTTGGCCACGCGGGTGGCGAGCGACATTGCTGCGGTGTCACCTGAGACGACGGTGCGCCTGCACGAGATTGAATTTGGCGACCCGTGGGACTTCGAGCGAGTCTACGAAACGCTTTTCAAATTCGCGCGCCAATACTCGTTCGAGACGGACCAGGAGGACTACCTCATACACATCACGACGGGCACGCACGTCGCGCAGATCTGCCTGTTCCTGCTGACCGAATCGAGATATCTGCCGGGAAGGCTGCTGCAAGCGTCTCCCGATCGGAACAGAAGCGCACCGGGAAACGTGAAGATTATTGACCTGGATCTCTCCCGCTACGACCGCATCGCTTCGCGGTTTCGGCAAGAGGCGCGCGACGCCGCCTCGTACCTGAAGGGAGGAATTGACACGCGCAACGCCGCCTTCAACGAACTGATCGAGCGGATCGAGCAGGTGGCGATTGCCACGCGGGATCCGCTGCTATTGATGGGTCCCACCGGCGCGGGAAAATCCAAGCTGGCGCGACGCATTTTCGAATTGAAAAAGATGCGGCACACGATCACGGGAGAGTTCATCGACGTGAATTGCGCCACGCTGCGGGGTGACGGTGCGATGTCCACACTGTTCGGCCACGTGAAGGGTGCATTTACCGGGGCGCTGCGGGACCGGGCCGGAGTCCTTCGCGGCGCGGACAAGGGCGTGCTCTTTCTGGACGAAATCGGAGAGCTCGGCCGCGATGAACAAGCGATGCTGCTGCGCGCGCTGGAAGAAAAAACATTTCTGCCGCTGGGCTCCGACCGTGAGGGGCACAGCGACTTCCAGCTGATCGTGGGAACGAATCGCGACCTGCTTGCGGACGTCAGCGAGGGCCGCTTTCGCGAGGACTTGCTGGCGCGAATCAATTTGTGGACGTTTACATTGCCGAGATTGCGGTCACGCCCGGAAGACATCGAGCCAAACCTGCAATTTGAGCTCGACCAGTTTGCGCAGCGTACCGGGCATCATGTGACGTTCAGCAAGGAGGCACGCCAGCACTTTCTGGAATTTGGGCTGTCGTCCTTGGCGAAGTGGACGGGAAATTTTCGCGATCTGAATGCTGCGGTGGTGCGGATGGCTACCTTGGCCCATGGTGGAAGAATCTCCGTGGAAATTGTGCAAGAGGAAATCGCGCGGCTGAGTGCATCCTGGGCACGACCGGCGGAGGAGCAAGTCGGAATACTTTCGCGACTGCTCAGCGAGAAGTCGCTCGAGGAGATTGATCTATTCGATCGAGTGCAATTGGCGCGCGTGGTTCAAGTGTGCCGCGAGGCGCGTTCCATGTCCGACGCCGGCCGCCAACTATTTGGCGCGTCACGAACCCGCAAGACAAGCAGCAACGACGCAGACCGCCTGCGAAAGTATCTGAACCGTTTTGGGATCGAGTGGGAGCAAATCATTCAGCTTGGCTCGTAGTTTGTATCTCGACTTTGCACTGGCACGATGATGTTCTCGCACGCGATCATCGGCTTTACCGCGAAGCGACAGAATTTCTGACCGCACTACCGTCGCGAAACGTCTGCCACCGAATACTGTCTCAAAGTAGGGGTTCACTCCAGATGGTAAAAAAAGCGAAGGAATGGATTTCGGCGCACGCGGAAATGCTTTAGAATGAGGGTTACTCCTACTGTGGGCGTGTAGGATAGCAGTAACTCATTGATCAGACTTCGCTTAGCCCTCCGATTTAGCCTCGAATAACCCTCTGGATGGACCCAAGAATCGACCCAAACTGACCCAAGGAGGCCGAATGAACTCCCACGTCCGTACTTTCTGGATGTTCGTGCTTCGGCAGCTGCTGAATTATCTGAAGAAACAGCAATAGAAGCCTGAAGACATGAGCTTCGACACTTGACGGCATGCACTCACCGGTATAAGACTCGCCATAAACGGAAACCCCCACTTCGGAATCAATGGGATTTTTTGCTCGGCACCATGTAATTGGAAGGAATCGTCGCGCAATCGGGACTCCACGTACAGTCGGGTCTCAACGGAAATGCTACAGAACCCCTCGTTGAGAGAAAGGTGTGCATCAGACGCCGCTTCGATGACCTGCCCTCCCCTGGTTCTTTTTCTTGCTCGGTCTGCTCGGTCGTAAGCACGAAGTCAGCATGCAAGTTGACAAATAAAACGACGAGCAAATGGGACAAGCGCCCCCGAGCGAAACAACAGGCGACGGCACCACACTTCTCACCCAAAGCGATATCGCGTGGGTTGCGCAGATCTTGAGAACGGCCGGTTCAAATGCAAGTGGCGAGCTCGCCAGTCCCGTCTAGGCCCGCGAGTCATGGAGGCAGAAATCCACCGGTTCTCGCCTGCGAGAGTTCTTTCACGGGTCGTTTCTGCTTGACGCGCAGGAGCGATGACCATCACACTGCCGAATGAGAAGAGGGCCATTGGAGGAACGAGTGGATGCGAAATAGACTGGGGTTGGCTTTGAAGAATGCTCTTGCGTCTGCTCCCGTGACACCAGAAAGGGCGGACAGATTTCTATGCGAACTGGCCAATGTTCCTGATTACGACCACTCTCCCGACGGTCCAAATGCAAGCCGGGGCTTGGACGGGGCAATCCATGTCGAGACTCCTCCGCGTGTCTGCCAAGCTTGGCACAGGGTTTACAACATATTCTCCGATCTACTTCCGAAGCGCGGGAATCCGATCCATGAAAGACCGAATACGCCCAATTCTGAGACGCCAGGGCTCGCTTGGCAGGACCCCGAGGAGCCAGAGTATATAGTTATCGACGATATTCCGCCCAAGCTCAGGAACGCTTGGCGATTGCCAACAGATACTAGTCGCAGAATATTCCTAATCTGTGAACTCGCGTACTACCTACGCGGCCCTGCTATGTTCAATGTCGCGACAACGGCCCACCAGGCCCAAGTACAGGAGCGGAGCCGAGCCGAGAAAGAGGGTGCCACCGCAGAGCAAGCCTGGTCGCTTTCCTTCGAACGTTGGTCCGAAGTCCTCCGCAAAGAAGCCGACGATCCAGCAAAAATGTGGGCGATATCCGACACCGACGCTTTCGCACAGGTCCTTCTTCGGGCGATAGATATAGCCGCCCGTTTGCGCAAGTGCTCCAACCACGCCTGCCCGGCCCCGCATTTTATAGCGGCCAGAAAATCGCAACGGTACTGTAGCGACGCTTGTGCCCTTCCTGCTCAACGGGAATCGAAACGAATCTGGTGGAGTCAGCATGGTCACAATTATCGTGGCAGGGCTGAAAAACCGGCCATAGGCTATCACTCGAAATGAAAGAGCCCGAGGAAACTGCCGAAGCTGAGACAAATCGTGGGCGGATCAGATCCGTTGATAGTCGCGAGGAATGTCAGCTAGTCCGCCGCCACAAATGCAGACCGGAACTCGGGAATAGTCCGCCGGTTCTCGACTCGCACACCTTCACCCGGCTCGTAACCAAGGTCAATTCGTATCCCAGGTTCGTTCGAGTTACTCCTCAGTCGCCGACAGAGCAGATCCGCAAGGGCGGGATCCTCCACAGTGCAAATGATTTGACGGCCCAACATCCGAAGTCCCGCCAATGTTTCCACCAGGTGTAGCGCCCGGTAGTCGTCCACGTGCTGGATAGGGTCATCCAGGATGAGGGTTTCCAGTTTGCACCACCCCCGGGACAGATGGACGGCTAGCAAAAACGCCAAGCCCAAAGCCCGGCGTTGTCCGCTGCTGAAAACAAAGCGAGGATTCATGTCCTCGCCGATCATGAAGCTGAGGAACGGTCGAACATCTCCTCGCAGCAGGAAATCAATGTCAGGCCATTCGCTGTGAGGACGAATTCGGTCGCAAAGTTCGAGGAAGAGCGGCTTCAGGAACGCCAGTCTCTCCCGTACGATTTCGTTCGATACACGCTTCGCGGCGTCTGCCACCACTTGCGTCGTCGTCTGCGCCCGCAAGATCGTGCTGAGCTGTTTCTCCGCCGATTCAGCAGACTGCTGGGCGCCTCGCAGCAATTCCGTGAGCTCGGTCACCCGATGAATTGCGGCGTAAGCCTCGACCACCATCAAATCTTCGTTGAGCGATGCAACGGTTTCACCGCACTTGCTAATTTCGCCGCTAAGCAATTCTGCATCGAGGCTGGTTCCAACCTTCTCCGCCTCCTTTTCGAGACCGTTCAACTGCTTTTCCAGGGTTTCACCCAGGCTTCGTGCTTCGCTGAGCGCCGCATCCACCTTATTCAGTTCGAGCCGACTCAGTTCATATTCCCGGTCGATCTGACTGTCCTCCCGGATCAGACCCGCAAGAGTTTCGCTCCCGCGGTGAACCGTATCATCGAGTGCTTTCAGGTGCGCCTCGAAACCCTGCGGCGAGAGCTCCGAACCACACAGGGGGCACTTTCCCTTCCGCAGACCAAGTTTCCCCCCGTGCTCTCGTAACAACGCTAGGGAAGTAAGAGCCGGCGCACCGGTTTCTTGTTCCGCGCGCGCCTTCTTGATCGCGTCACGCCTTTCCCTTGTCGCGTCCAAGCTCTTTTGCAACGCCTCCCTTTGGGCTTCCAAAGACCTTACGTGCTCCTGATAGTCGGGGGAATTCAGTCGCTGCAACTGTCTGTCCAACGCGTCCTTCCTCTCGCGGAGTTTACCCAGGATCTCGATCCTCGTTCGCTGTTGTGCGATCCGCTGAGCAATGGTCTTGGTCAGATCCGACAAATCCGCCACGGGCCCCTCGAGCTGCTGCCGGTAGATTTCTCGCAAGCGCGCTATGCTTTCCTCCGACGCTTTCATGGCGGAAATGCGCGCGCGGCTCAGGTCAAACGTAAGAGCCTCCACTCCATGTCTTCGCTGATCGTAGGCCGCTCTCGCATCCGTCTCAATCCCGGTCAAGTATTTTGCAATTTCCGACGTGTTTTTTTCGACTGCGACCGAATTCGCGAGCCCGATGGCTTGCAAAACGAACTCGTAGCGCTCTCGCTCTGGCTGATCCGTACTCAACCTGGCGATTGTTTCGTCCCGGATGATCGTGGTTAGACACAACTGAATGACCCAATCGGAGGGGGCTAAGTTCCTAAAGCAGAGCCGGTCGATCTGCTCTGGTGTTACGTCGGAGCTCTGAGCGCGCCCAAGCGTAAACACGGATCCATCCGCTTCTTCCAATTCCAGCACGACGGAATGATTGGGTACAGCAGGCCTGCCGCGCCACCAGAGATAGTCGGAAATCTTCTCTCCCCTCTCGGTTTCCTCCCGGTATCGGTCGAGCGTCCCCGTTAACACAAACTCCAGAGCATCGCAGATGGAACTCTTTCCAGTTCCATTACGCCCGCAAATGACCGTGAACGCGGGCCCGCACGGAATCTCCACGACACCCCGCGCACCACGATAACCCGTGAGGCTAATCTTCCGAATTCTCATAGTGGGATACCATCATTTTTCCGGCCTCTTCGGGCTTCTCTTGCTCGAGCAAGGCTTCGAGAAGGGCCGGGTCCAGACGGCTCAGTCTCGACCGCAAACGTTCCTTCGACTCATCCCGTTCAAGCTCTACTAGGTTCTGAATCGCGAGCAGTGGCAAAAGGGCTTTCATCAGCTGACCGGTCGTGCGCAGTCCTGCTTTTGCTATTTTCCTCGTACCTCGGAAATCCTCTTCGATTTTTAGCAGTGCACGAACTTGGTCACCCGCAGCATCGGGTTCGGTTAGTAGCACGGAGTACGCATTCCAGGATTTGTCCTTGGAGTTCCGCAGCTGGAGATCCTTCTCCCGCAAGAACGAATCCTGCAGTCGCTGCCATTCTTTCACCAACATATCCGGACTCGGCGCAATCCATACAAAACCTAGCAGGCTCGAATCCTCGAAATAGAAGATATCTTCGCTCGCACCCGCATACGTTCTGTACTTGGAGCTCTCTAGCAATTTCCGCGCTTCAGCAGATAGATTCATGCGACCCTCTCAACAAATACCGCGGTTCCTCGCTTCTTCGAATGTGATCCACTCCGATGCGTTTCCCGCCTGGAGAATGTTCGAAGCCCTGGGCCCCCTCACTACGTTCGCGGGGGCATTGCCATCGCTCCGGGCATCGCATATGACCAGATCTTCGCCCGAGGACTGTGGCTGTTCGTTCGCGAATCGTTCTTGCACCAGACTCATTACCTGCCCCGCACCATTCACGACCCGAACCCTTGTCTCATCGGCCAGTCTGTACCGCACCCCCTCAAACTTGGCGCCGCGCTCTTGCAGCATTAAATGGATGGCGCCAGCTGTGTACATGGTAGGAAGTGGGTCCTTGTCCCGGACTGATGCATTCGGCGGCGCGCCGGTTGCGTCTCTCCTGAGATCGTACAACTGCTCGGTGTTCAAGGCATCCGGTAGGTGCATACGAGGAACCGGGCCGACCCCCACATAACCGTGGTACGTCCCGATCGATTGCGACAACAGCCGCTCAAAGAACGAGACACTCAAAGTTTTGCGAAGGTCATTTAGGAAATCCGCGCCAGGAGTCTGGACGTGCTTGAAAACCACGCCTTCGCCGGTCGCCAAAGCCCACAAACCGGGAGCCTTCTCCTCTATCGCTTCCAGCGGAGCAGGATCCACGACATAGACCAACCGCGGTTGTACTCCGTCGATAACGCTCCCCAAAATGTCGTTCAAATGCGCCCAGTCCGACCAAAAGCCAACAAACAACAAATCCTTTCCGAGCAACCGTCCCTTAAGCCAAGTCTTCCATCGAGCCAATTGCTCTTCAATCGCTGGGTTTTTTCTTTCTCCCTCAATTTGCCCGTGGCACCACAACGTCAGGTCCCTGTTCCGGCTCATGCAGCCGTGAACTTTCAATAAGGGCCGATACTCGTGCGCCCGGGTCATCTCCTCGCCTTCCACAGCAGCTTGAAAATCAGGCTCTCCCAGTCTTTCGGCAGCCTCTTCTATGAAGATGTCCACGTTAGTTGTGATTGCAGAATCCGCCGCAGCACAACCCAGAAAATCGGCGATGGCGAAGTGACCGCTGTTCGGTACCCCCTTGAATCGCTTCCAATCAATATACCGGTCTCTAAAGCCTGACCACAGAGCGGGAGATCCATAGCAGAAAGAGGCCAACTTCTCGATATCTTCCTCACACCCTTCCGGAACGGGGTTACCAGTGATCTCCCGGCACTTTCTGGAAGCCTGAATCGCGACCTCCCTCGCGGAGGGGGCCGAGCTGGGCGCTGCCATAGATAGTCCCGCCCCGCAAATGACCACCAAGCGGCCGTTCGAAATTGAGGCCATCAGTTCTTGGGCGCTCCTTACGTCCATATACAACTCCAGTTAGCGATTATGCAGTCGCGGCAGCTTATATCACGATTGTATTTCGCACTAGCCCTTCTAAGCCGACGAGGAGAGCGACGGACCTAACCAAAGAGGCTGTTTGTGCCTCAAAATGCTGGGTTCGACGGTTAGACTTTGGAATGCTTATCCCAAATCTCTTGTGCCACAGCTTCTTCGAACAGGTCTGTCACATTGACTAAACTGAATTCATCCAAGGTAAGAAATTTCTCCGCATTCTCAGATAAGTCAAATCGCTCGGATAGGAAATTGCCCAACACCTCTAAATCCACATATTCCACAGTTTCTATCTTTGGATCCTTGTAAGGACGTCTCCGGACCTCCAAAAAGATCCCAAAATCGCTCTGTGCGATATTGACATCGCAGATGTCTTTTTTTAGATAAGCGCCGAATTTGTCTTTGAGTTTCGTCAAAATGCTGATCCGAGGAGTTTTATCTTCCAACCCGAACCGGACGCTTCTAGCCACCTCCATCAACTCCCGTATTGCGTCTCGTGGTTCGACTTTGAAGAATTCCCTTCGGCGATCTACTCGGTTCTCGCTGAACTGGCTGTGTAGCTTTTTCTCAACTTCGTCTGAGTCGTACACGAATTCGTGCCAGAGGACTATGAATTCCTTAGGTACACCAGTTGTATAAAGCTCTCTGGCTCGCGCGTGCACAGCCCTTCTCGTGCGGCCGATCTTCACGATTCCAGGCATCGCCGGGTTGAGCAACACGTAGACGTGACCGACTGCGCGATCTTTGTAGCCCAAGTTTCACCCCTCTCTAGTGCTGGCTGCAGTGCTCTGTAGGATACCGGAAGAGCGGGACCAAGCTGTAACGCATGATTCCGAGTTAAGAGGACCCTTCGGCGATCAGGTCGGAAACCGCCTCTTATCGGTACTCCGCTTCAGCCGATCCACCACATGTCAGCCGACACCGAAATCTCGACGCGCCCATTTCTTATTCCGGCATCCTTTAATACCGAACAAACCAAGTGCTGCAGCATATCTTCTGCATTGCTGCTCGCTCCCGGAATCAATCCTTCGCAGGCAACCCACTCGCCCTCCGCTAACGTCAGTGGCCCATCCCCCCAAATCACGTTTTTTCGGAAGCCTGCTTTAAGCATTGTTGCGTGGAATTCCTGATGGCCAGATTCTTCCAGGCGAAACAAGGCAATAACTTGCACAATGCGGAAGCGTGCGATGCTTAGGTTAAATGCTTCGGGGTTTTCACTTGTCAGCATAGGTTGCTTTCTCCTTTGGTATCGAAGAAAGCCGCCAGAACGATTCCTTCTCGTGGAAAGGCTGCAAGGTGGGTTTTTTGCCCCCTTCGGGCCGCATCCCTCCACATTCTGGAGGCTGGCACCGTAGCGTTTTTTCTCGCTCGGTTGCCGGGGCGTTGACAAAGCGCCCACTCTTGATACGAAACACAGACTACGATGAAAGCCTCGATTTCAGCAACGGTACGAAAGTAACATCGGTGCCGTTTACGCTCCCATGAGTTTCATCGCTGATGTCCTAAGCGATCGGCAATAGGTAGAATCACGCCCAGTATCCTCGAGCCGCTCGGGCTTGGCGGGAGATGAAAGTTCGTCGATACATTTGGTCGTATGAGGATCTCCAAGTCAAAGTTCGTGGCAGGAGTTCAGTGCCTTAAGCGCCTCTACCTCCAAGTGCATCAACCCGGTCTTGCGGCTGAGTTAGACGAGGCAAGTAAAGCTGTGATTGAGCAAGGTCGCCAGGTGGGCCTTGCCGCACAGAAGGCATTTCCGGGTGGGGTGATTGTGGAGGCCGGACCAAAGGAGCTGGACAAAGCCATTAAGGCGACTCGTGAGCTTGTTGCCAAGTCCGAAGCGCCGGCCATTTTTGAGGCCACGTTTCAACATGAAGGCGTCCTCGTTCGAACAGACGTTTTGAAGCGGAGTGGACGGCTCGGCCACTGCTTGATAGAGGTTAAGTCCGCAACGGCCATGAAACCTCACTACGCTTATGACATAGGCATCCAGCGCCATGTCCTAACCGGGGCAGATGTTGAGATCAAGCAGGCGAGCCTAATGCATCTGAATCGTGAATATGTGTTCGACGGCAACGAGTACGACGTCTCTCATCTCTTCGTCACAGCCGACCTAAAACCGAAAGATGCCGTCAGCGAAGTCGAAATCTCCGACCGGCTCAAGGAACAATTTCGAATTCTGGACCGACATAAACCTCCTGACATAAAGCCCGGCAAGCAATGTGAGGATCCCGTCCTGTGCGAATTCTATGACCATTGCAACCCAAGGTTGCCCGCGGACCACGTGAGTCTTTTACCCAGGATCCAAGAAAAAAAGGTCGAGGAACTTACCGCTGCGGGAATCACTTCGATCAAACAGATCCCGGACAAGTTTCCCTTGTCGGAGCGGCAACGACGAGTCGTGGATTGCGTGAAAAGCGGAAAGCCCTTCGTCAGCCTAGAACTCGCAGCTGAACTTGGTGGCGTGAAGTATCCTGTCTGTTTCATGGATTTCGAAACTGTCTTTCCAGCGCTTCCTCGGTTTGCGAAGATGGGCCCTTATAACCACATCCCTTTTCAATGGTCCGTGCATCGGCAGGAACAGCCGGGCGGGCCTTTGAACCACCATGAGTTTCTTGCGGAAAACGACTCTGACCCACGGCTTGCTTTCCTGGAGTCGCTCTGCAAAGCGGTCACTGGAGCCGGGAATATCGTGGTTTACAACCAGAGCTTTGAATCTTCACGCCTGGATGATCTTGCTCGCTGGCTTCCGGCGTATGCATCGGTCATAAAGAAAATCAAAGCGAAAATATGGGACCTGCTTGTAGTCGTGCGTCGCAATGTCTATCACCCTGCGTTCGCCGGCTCTTTTTCATTAAAGTTCGTACTCCCCGCGTTCGTGCCGGAAATGACATACGAAACTCTGGAAGTAAAAGAAGGAACCGCGGCAGGACTGACGTGGGCAAGATTAATTGAGCCAGCGACGCCCCTAGTGGAGAAGCGTCGATTGAGGAAGGCCCTACTCGAATACTGCAAACAGGACACACTTGCCCTGGCCAAACTCTTCGAGGTGTTGCACAAATGTAGCTGATTTTGGATCGCTCGGTGGCTATTCGCGACCGATCGAGAGAACTTACAAATTGCGGGCATACCAATTTAGGCACTTGCGAGACCGATATCTGAATTTCACCGTTACTCCGTGATATATTCGCGCTTCGCCGAACACCCTGGGCAAGAAGGACCGCAAGGCTGATGACTCAAGTCGTTATAGAAAATCCCATCATCAACTCGCCTTTCGAGGAACCCCGGAGACATTTTCGCTTTTCCGACGAGGGCATTACCGACGAAATCGTGGAAGGGCGACGCAACAGCTCCTATTTCGTGCCCATTCCCCGGCCCAAAAGCAAAGGAAAGTCCCAGCTCATCTTCGACACGGAATGGACTCAGGAGCGCATCGAAGAAAACAAGTTCATCAACCAGATCCGGGAGCGAGTCTCCCGATGGCGTCAAGGCGGATATGTCGGCGTTACCAAGACGACCGCAACTCTGCTCGAACATTGGAAGAATCCTGAACGTTCCCGACGTCTTTTCTTCTGTCAAATCGAAGCCCTCGAGACTGCGATCTACACCACCGAGATAGCCCATAAGTACAACGACACTTGGATCGAGAACGATCTTCGCAAGACGAACGAAGCAGCAAATCCTGGCCTGTACCGAATCGCGTTCAAGATGGCCACGGGGAGCGGAAAGACTGTCGTGATGGCGATGTTGATCGCCTGGCACACCCTGAACAAGCTGGCAAATGCCCAAGATGCCCGTTTCTCGGACGCGTTTCTCATCGTCACTCCCGGAATCACGATCCGCGACCGGCTGCGCGTTCTGCTCCCCTCTGATCCACAGAACTTCTACCGCACCATGGACCTTGTCCCTGGTGATTCGCAGGAAGATTTGAACAAAGCCAAGGTCGTCATAAGCAATTTCCACTCCTTTATGCTGCGCGAGCAGATGTCAGCCGGCAAAATCACAAAGCAGATCCTCGGCGCCGATAAAACTTCCGCATTCACTGAAAGTCCGGATCAGATGGTCCGACGCGTCTGTCGGGAGCTCGGGAACAAGAAAAATATCGCTGTACTCAATGACGAGGCCCATCACTGTTACCGGCGGAAGCCGGACGGAGTCGAAGAGAATCTGACTGGCGAAGATCGCCGAGAAGCTCAGAAGCGCGACGAAGAGGCGCGTGTCTGGATCTCAGGTTTGGAAGCGGTGCAAGGCAAGATGGGTATCCGAGCAACTTACGATCTTTCGGCGACGCCGTTTTTTCTGCGAGGCTCAGGGTATTCTGAAGGAGCGCTCTTTCCCTGGGTAGTCTCCGACTTTTCTCTGATCGACGCCATCGAATCTGGAATTGTGAAGGTTCCTCGCGTTCCAGTAGCAGACGATGCGATGCTCGGAGAACAACCGACCTACCGTGACCTGTGGCTTCGTATCCGTGAGGACCTCCCTAGAAAGGGGCGCGGCACTGAAGACTTGGGGAAGGTTGAGCCTAAACTTCCCGCTGAGCTCGAAGGAGCGTTGCAAAGCCTCTACGGCAATTATGAGAAGTATTACCGCCGTTGGGAGCAAAACACAGAAGCCCGGGAGCGGGGTTTGACCCCTCCCGTCTTCATCGTCGTCTGCAATAACACGAACGTGTCGAATCTCGTCTTCCGCTACATTGCGGGATGGCAAAAAGAGCTCCCCAAGGGTGCAAATGTGCTCGTGCCGGGGAAACTGGCACTTTTCAGCAACGTCGAACGCGGTCGATGGACGGACCGACCGACCACCATCCTAGTGGATAGCGAACAACTCGAATCCGGTGAAGCGATGAGCACCGAATTCAAGAAGATAGCGGCGTTCGAGATTGAAGAATTCAAGAACGAGTACCGAAGTCGCTTCCCCGGCCGTGACGTGGAGAAACTCACGGACGAAGATCTCCTTCGGGAAGTAATGAACACCATAGGCAAGTTGGGGAAGCTTGGTGAGCAGGTAAAGTGCGTCGTCTCCGTGTCTATGCTTACCGAAGGCTGGGATGCAAACACGGTGACACACATCCTGGGTGTGCGCGCCTTCGGCACGCAACTGCTTTGCGAGCAGGTGGTAGGCCGCGGGCTCCGCCGCATGAGCTACGCCCCAAGCATGCGCAGCGTCGCTGTGAACGGCCACACGATCGAAATCGAGACGTTCGACACGGAATATGCCGAGATATATGGCGTCCCGTTCTCGTTCATCCCTAGTGCCGGCAGCGCCAAAGACCCCAAGCCGAGCCCGCCGCCCACGCGCGTGCGGGCCCTCGAAGAACGAATTGCCTGCGAAATCACATTCCCAAGAATTACCGGCTACAAATACGAACTGGCTTCCCCCGTGCTAGTAGCGGCATTTACCTTCGACTCGAAGCTTGCTCTCTCAACGGCGAATGTTCCGACGAAGACAGAGAATGCTCCGATCGTTGGGGAAAGCAGCTTTCATACCCTCGACGACCTAAAGCAGCGCAGGGAGCAAGAAATCGCGTTTCGACTCGCATCCCTGGTGTTGGAGAAATACTTCCGCGACGACGAAGGCGGCGTCAAGAACTGGCTCTTCCCGCAATTGCTGGCGATTTCGAAGCGGTGGCTGAAGGAGTGCGTCACCTGTAAGGACAGCACGTTTCCGCAGATGCTCCTTCTCCTCGAACTCGCCCATGATGCCGCGGACAAGATCTATCGTGCTATCGCCGCTTCGGAGCCGGGAATGAAAGTGCTGAAGCCTATTCCTCGTCCGTACGACACCCTTGGCTCGACGCGCTATGTGGATTTTGACACCACCAGGCCGACCTATCTGACCCGTGTGGACAAATGCCACGTCAACTACGTCGTCGCAGACACAAAATCCTGGGAACAAAAGATGGCGCAGTCGCTCGAAGACATGGATGAAGTCGTGTGCTACGTCAAGAATCAAGGCCTTAGCTTCGCGATTCCCTATACCCTTGAAGGCGAGGAGAAGAACTACTTTCCTGATTTCATCGCCCGCGTCCGGAACGGCAATACGGAACACCTGAACCTGATCGTCGAAGTATCGGGTGAAGCCAAGAAGGAGAAAGCTGCGAAGGCCGCAACCGCCCGCGCTCTTTGGGTGCCGGCCGTCAACAACCACGGCGGCTTCGGAAAATGGGCCTATCTTGAGATCTCAGATCCGTGGGACGCCCAGAACACGATTCGAGCGTTCCTAAAGACTGCTACGGAGGGTGCATCCGTTGGGCTACCAAGCAGATAGTGTGGCTAAAATCATCAAACGTCTAAATGTGAACTTCTTCTTGCCGGCCATCCAACGCGAGTTCGTCTGGCCAGCGGAGAAGGTAATTCAATTATTTGACTCCTTACTGCGGAACTATCCCATCAGTTCGTTTCTCTTTTGGGAGCTCAAGCCAGAGAACCGCGACAAATGGCAGGTTTATCGTTTTGTCGAGGACGCAAGTGAAGGCACCACCCACAATCAACTCGCCAACACGAACGGTGTCCAGCAACCGACGTTGGTCCTTGATGGGCAACAACGCCTTACTTCTCTCTTAGTCGGCTTGAAAGGCAGCTACATCATTAAGAAAAAGTGGAAGTGGAGGGATAACCCAGATGCTTGGTCGAAGCGGCGCCTGTATCTCGACCTTCTGAAGCCTCCTGTCCCGACTGAGGACGGAGACGAGCAAGGCATTCGATTCGGACTCGCTTTCCATGAGACTCAACCAAAGAACGATCCAGAACACCACTGGATCAAAGTTGGGAAGATCTTGGATTTTGAGAGCGAGAAAGTCTTCGAAGAGTTCAAGGAACACACTGAGGAGGGCCTTCCGGGTAGCGTCACGAAAGACCGGGTGAAAGCTCTGCGCTCCAATCTGGACAAGCTCTATAGGGCAGTGTGGAAAGAACAACCAATCGCATTTCATACGGAGACGGATCAAGAGTACGACAGAGTGTTAGACATTTTTGTCAGAGCCAACGATGGCGGGGTCAAGCTAAGTAAGTCCGACCTGCTCCTTTCGATGGTTACCGCCAAATGGGACGACATGAATGCGAGGGACGAAATCTATAACTTTGTCGATCGCCTGAACGGCGGGCTCTCCAGCAAGAACGATCTCGACAAGGACTTCGTTCTGAAGACTTGCTTGGTGCTTTCCGACCTTCCCGTTGAATACAAGGTGGAAAATTTTAGTAACAAGAACTTGGAGACAATTCGTAAGAACTGGAAAGCGATCAAGAAGGCAGTAGAAGCTGGTGTTGAGCTGGTGAATTCTTTCGGAATTGACGGGACAAGTCTCACGAGCACGAACGCCCTAGTACCAGTAATCTACTATCTTTACCAGAATCCAAAACTGACCTTCCGGGCAGACAGCAAATTCGAGGCGAAGAACGCGAAAATCATCAAGCGCTGGCTCACGATTGCACTGCTGGTAAAGCCATTCGGTGGATCCTCGGACACTCTTCTTCGGGAAATTCGGCGGGTTTTGGTCGACAAGTCGGGTGATGCAAAGGATTTCCCGGAGACCGCGATCAATAAGGCGATTTCACGGCTCGGCCGGAAGAGCAATCTAGACGAGGAATCTTTAGAGGAAATCCTTGATATCGAGTACGGGGACCGAGAGTGTTTCATGGCGCTGTCACTTCTGTACGAAGAGAGAAACTGGGGACGACAGAACTTTCACATTGATCACATCTTTCCGAAGGATCTCTTTGATCGCGACAATCTGAAAGCTACAGGCATTCCCACTGAGAAATATGCCGAACTCCGAGAGGGACGAAACTATATTGCAAACTTGGAACTCTTGACCGAGAAAGAGAACCTCTCGAAGAACAGCAAGGAATTCGATAAATGGCTGACTACCCGGGACGAGGAGTTTTGTCGCAGGCACCTTGTTCCTGAAGGTCGCAACCTCTACAAGGTGAAGAATTTTGCAGAATTTGTACAGGCACGACGAAAGCTGATACGTCAGAAGTTGCTTTCCGTTGTCGGAACTGATGGGAACGAAAAATCAAACGTGGAATAAACGTCGGCTGGGTAGTCTAGGTCTGCTCTGGGAGCGACGAATGGCAAAAGGGCGCCACAATAAGCCATCAACAAAGATAGAGAGCCTTAAACACAAGGACAAACGGGCGAACATACCAACCGAGGAATTGCGCGATTTCGTCGCCGAAGACGAGCGCAAACCAAAGACCGTGACTTTCCCGGGCCTGCTGTACGCGCGGGACCCTTCCTTGGACCCGCAACTGGTCTGGAAGGGCAAAGACGAGCAGGACCGTCACCCACTAGAAGTGCCCGTCGTGCCGATTTACATTCAGGAAAAGATTCATCCCCACGCTCTAATACAAGATCTGCAGGAACTAACCAAGATGAACGGGCGGGGAGAATCGCTATCTCTTTTCGCGGACTTCAACGGGATCAAGTTCGAAGATTTGGTCGACTTCTATGCACACAAGGATGGAGTCAATTGGTCCAATCGACTGATCCTGGGCGACTCGCTCTTTGTAATGACTTCGTTGGCCGAGAAGGAAGGGCTGAAGAGCAAATTCCAGATGATCTACATGGATCCGCCCTATGGGATCAAGTTTGGTTCGAATTGGCAGGTGTCCACTCGCAAGCGTGACGTGAAAGACGGCAAGGTTGCAGATGCAAGTCGTGAGCCAGAAGTCGTCAAAGCCTTTCGCGACACATGGAAACTCGGTATCCACTCCTATCTCGGGTACCTCCGTGACCGGCTCACCGCTGCCCGCGAGCTGCTCACCGAAACCGGCAGCGTCTTTGTGCAAATTGGCGACGAGAATGTTCACTTAGTGCGAAGCGTCATGGATGAAGTCTTCGGTGCTGGGAATTTCGTGTGCCAAATCGCATTTGTTACCACCGGTGGCCAATCAGCAGAACTACTCGGAAACGTCTTCGATTTTCTCGTGTGGTACGCAAAGGACAAAGCCAATGCAAAGTATCGGCAGCTGTTTCAAGACAAGGAGCTTCGCGAGGGAGGCGGATGGGCTCATGCTCAGGCGGAGTTGGAGGACGGTACGCGCGCAAACATTGGAGTTCCAGAGGTTAGGAAGCTCCTGGGGGAAGGTAAGAGAATCCGCCCATATTCGCTAGACGGCATAGCTTCGCAAGGAACAACTGCCAGCAGCAGCGGACCTTTTGAGTTCGACGATCGTGTCTTCACGCTTCCGCACAACTCTCACTGGAAGACGAACCCCGAAGGGATGAAGCGATTGGTATGGGCAAACCGCATTGAATCTTCGGAAAACAGCATCAGATTTGTAAGATTCCTTGATGATTTCCCTGTACAGCCCATCACGAATGTATGGGATGACACAAATCGCCCCGGGTACGTAGACGAGAAGCGTTACGTTGTGCAGACATCTGCGAAGGTGATTGAGCGATGCCTCCTGATGACGACCGACCCCGGCGACTTGGTACTCGACCCAACCTGTGGCAGCGGGACGACAGCGTATGTGGCTGAGCAGTGGGGGCGCCGCTGGATAACGATTGATTCTAGTCGTGTGGCTTTGGCTCTGGCACGGACGCGCCTGATGGCAGCGCGATACCCCTACTATGTTCTGGCCGATTCGCCCGAAGGCACCCAGAAGGAAGCGGAAATCACGGGATCGGTTCCTGCCGCGGCTATTAAAACTGAACTCGATATCAAGAAAGGCTTTGTTTGCAAACGCGTCCCACACGTCACCCTCAAGTCCATCGCCAACAACCCCGAAATCAAGAAGGGCATGACCCGCGAGCAGATTGACGCCGCCATCGCTCGGCACGCCGAAACCGAAACACTTTTCGATCGACCCTACGAAGACAATAAGCGCGTGCGGGTAGCTGGCCCATTTACAGTCGAGAGCCTTTCGCCTTATCGAGTGCTCTCGACCGACGAGGACCTCCCGAAATCCGAGCAGGCGGCACAGGAAGCCGCTGGCGCAGGCCAGTTTGAGACGATGATCATCGAGAATCTGCGCAAGGCAGGCGTGCAGAACACGATCAAGAATGAGCGCCTGAAATTCGACCGGCTCGAATCCTTCGCAAACACCTGGATTCAAGCCGCGGGCGAATATACGGAAAGTGGCAAGACCAAACGCGTCGCGATTTCCATCGGACCCGAGCATGGCACCGTCGGGCCCGATCAAGTGAAGGACGCCGCCAAGGAAGCTGTTCAGGGGATTGGGTTCGATCTGTTGATCGTTTGCGGGTTTGCATTCGATCCGCATGTGTCCGAAGAGGCCAAGAGATACGGCAAACTCAACGTCCTGATCGCGCGCATGAATCCTGATCTTTCCATGGGCGACGAACTGCTTAAGAAGACAGGCGCCGGGAATCTCTTCATGGTCTTCGGCGAGCCGGATATAGACATCAAGAAACAGAAGGACGGTAAATTCACGGCCGAGATCAGAGGTGTGGATGTATATGATCCAACGACAGGACAGATCCGCAGCCATTCGACGGACGACATCGCCTGCTGGTTCATTGATACAAGCTACAACGGCGAGAGTTTCTTCGTCCGCCACGCCTACTTCACTGGAGCCGATGAGCCTTACGAAAAGCTGAAGCGTGCCCTTCGCGCCGAAATCAACGAATCCGCCTGGTCTGCGCTCTACTCGACCAAGAGCCGGCCGTTCGATACCCCCAAGACCGGCAAAATTGCGATCAAAGTCATCAACCATTACGGCGATGAAGCTCTGAAGGTCTATTCGGTTTAGAACTGCGGCAGTCCTGGCGTAGCGTGGGAGTGACGCTCGTATGACCTTGGTATCAATGTATCGGCAGATCGCTGACAGCCGCAAGGATGCGACCGAGCTGCGCGATTGTGTCCAGAAAACCGTGCAGCAACTGCTAGGAGTGGAAACTTCAACCCAGCGTCCGGGTATCCTCCTGGGTAAAATACAGAGCGGCAAGACCCGTGCCTTTCTAGGCGTAATCGCAGCTGCGTTTGACAAAGGCTTTGACGTGGCTGTGATTCTAACTAAAGGCACAGTGTCTCTTGCCAGACAAACCCTCAACCGTGTGCAGCAAGACTTCGCCCCCTTCTTGGCAGACGATGTTGACGCCGTCCACGTCTTTGACATCATGGCGCTCCCCCAACTCACACCCTACGAACTCGGTCACAAGTTAATCTTCGTAGTGAAAAAAGAGGATGACAATCTCCGGAGGTTGCTGAAAGCCTTTGCGGACTTTCCTGGGTTACGCGACAGGAAACTCTTGATCATTGATGACGAGGCTGACTTCGCGTCCCTATCGTTTCGTCGAAAAGACGGCGTCGTGACGGTAGGAGTAATTGCCGGGCAGATCGATGAATTAAGAAAGCTGGTTCACTCTGTCAGCTTCCTACAGGTCACAGCGACCCCGTACTCGCTATATTTGCAGCCCGAGGAAGCAGCGGCCCGAAACGGCATCCCTTTATTCCTGCCCAAGAGACCAGCATTTACTGAGATCTTGCCAACCCATCCAGATTATGTCGGCGGTGACTATTACTTTGAGCTTAGCGGCAATCCGGAATCGACTGCGTACTATTTCTATCAGAGCGTACCTCTGCAGGAGCGGGATGCTCTGAAAGCTGAGGATCGTCGGCGATTCAAGATTGAAGATGTCCTGAATGAAAAAGGCGTGGCTGTTCTGCGGCTTGCAATCGTTAATTTCGTGACGGGGGCGACGATCCGCCGAATACAACAAGCACAGAAGGGCTTGGCATCTCGCAAATACAGTTTCCTCTTTCATACTGAACAGGCAAGGAAATCCCATGACTGGCAGGAGCAGGTTGTGACGGCTATTCGCGATCAGCTCGTGGAGGCGGCACAGAAGAACGATCCGAGGCTCGACGCAATTCTTCGAGAGTCATACGACGACTTAAAACCCTCAGTCACTCTCGGAGGACTGACGATGCCCGATTTTCGAGTGTGCGCCACGCAGGTTAAAAAAGCACTCGTCGACGGATACTTGATGATCACAAAGGTTAACTCCGACAAAGAAATTGAAGAACTGCTTGATGCGAATGGCCAGCTCAAACTGCGTACCCCGATGAACATCTATATCGGCGGTCAGATCCTGGATCGCGGCATTACAATAGCGAACCTCATCGGGTTCTACTATGGGCGCAATCCACAGAAATTCCAACAAGATACGGTCCTCCAGCATTCCCGAATGTACGGGGCTCGCCCCCGGGAAGATCTATGCGTCACTCGATTCTATGCACCGCAGCACATTTATCAGCTAATGAAAAAGATCCATGAGTTCGATTCCGCACTTCGCGAAGCGTTTTTGTCTGGCGATCATGAACGGGGCGTCTACTTTATCCGTCGCGATATCACGGATCGACTGATGCCATGCTCGCCAAACAAGCTGTTGTTTTCGAAGATCACAACGGTTAGCCCCGGCCGTCGTCTCCTCCCTGTCGGATTCCAGACTGTGGCCGCCAGCTTTGGGAGAAAGAATCTCGATCAAGTCGATCAGCGGGTGAAGACGTTGATCGGCAGCCTAGACGGCGAGGCATTGATTCCCCTTGAGGCCGCGATCAAGTTATTGGAACTCGTTTACGCGAATTTGGAGTTCGATGAAGACGAAGAAGACGAGCGCGATGCTCATATTGCCGTGCTGGAACATCTTTCGAAGCAGTCGAAGGATGAGAAGCTTCGAAATCAGGTCTTCCTAATTACTGCTTCCGAACGCGACGTTGCCCGAGTTCGCGAAGGAGGTCGGTTCTCAAACGCGCCGGATACTAAACAGCAGGAAAATCGCGCCAGGGAAAAAGCCAAGACCGTTCCTGTCCTTATGCTACTGCGTCAAAAGGGCTCCGAAGACAAGGGTTGGAGGGGGCTATCGTTTTGGTGGCCGGTGGTTGTAGTGCCCCGCGACGCCGTAACTTCCGTTTTCGCAGCCGAGGCACCGGAAGAGGATCAAGCGTGAATCGCCGTGGCGTCCTCTTGAAGCAGCAGACAAAGGGTAATGCCGACCTTGCTCAACTCGTGCCTTCCGTGTCTCGAAAGGGCCATCAGATCCTGCCTTAGCCGAATGAAGTCAAACCGTCGGAATGCACGTCATGGTGTTAGGTGGGTTCGGTGCCTTTCTGGGATTAAGACCTTCAGACCCCGAACGTCACGAGGATTGGTGCGATCATGGATCGATTGGAAAAGGTAATAGAGCTCAGCCTAAGAGGTCTTGTGCGGACTAAGGACAGAATGTTGTATACCAAGCTTGCGAGGCTTCATAGAAGGAAAGGTGGTTTGACCTGGCACTTGATTAGGGGAAATGCACGTAAGGACTCTGTCGTCCGAGCGTCACAGTATGTAGGGGTCGTTTCGGTACATCCCGTCAACGGTGAGACCCTCTCACACAGTCCAACTGCACAAGATTTTGAGCGGTTTGTTAATAAGAATTTTGTATTGCTTCGGGTTCCGTCCGCTTGGCGATGCATCGGATCATGGCACGACCAGAAATCTGGAGAACATCACCTCGATATTTCGGAGATCTGCTTCAGTTACGAACAAGCTGCGAATCTCGGCCGCAAGCACAAACAAAAATCGATCTATCTGCTTCACGAGGACAGAAGTGTCCAAATAAAGTAGTCCGCCCTGTCGTCAAGAAGTCGTTAATTTGCAGAGGCAATCGGATACGAGGGGCGGTTAGCCCGAGTGGATTGCCGATGAGGACGGTGTTTCTTGTTGGCTGGTATGGTCTTGTCTTAGAAGCCGGGTTTCATCAATCCAGAGCGGGATTTGCTTGTGGCTCATCCCGTTTCATCTACGGGAATTCTAATACGTGATCTTCATCTTGCTGGGTCGTGGATATTGCCCTACGCTCGCCAGAATCAGGCTCGTGAGAAAAGCAACTGCGGCTGGTATGGTGTTGTGATGTGCAGAAGAGATCTCGGCTTCGACTGGGGGTTTCTAATCGGCAATTTACGCGTAGGCGCATCAGGCGCCGAAGCGGAGCACTTTTCGTGATCCGGAACGCCAGTTCCAACTACTCGCCAATTTGAGATCGGACTATCTGTATAGACTACAGTGAGATTGTCTTCGGATTTCAATGTCAGCTAAGAGTGAGGACGAAACGAATTGAGATTACGTTTTTTCCTGAAAGGAAAAAGAAAGCCGATAGGCTTTCAGTAATCTCAGTGAAGTCCGAATAGAATTGGGTTTTGTGATACGAAGACAATCTCACGGTTCCTACAGAGTATAAAAGGAGAGGGTGAAAGGAGGGAAGAGTCTGAGAAGGGGGCCATAGGGGGAGGGATTACGCTGAATATAAAGCACTTAGCTTCAGCCAGTCTGCTCGAGTTGATTCTCTAGGGTGTGCCGCTAGGGACGGTGCCTGGGACGATATTCTTCTGCTTTGCATTCTTCCACTTTTCAAAAAAGGCATGATAGCTTTTCTTGCGGAGTGTCGCTTTATACCTGTAAGGAGCTCCGTTCAAGGTGACGTCTCGCTTCTTCCGCACAGCACCCTTGGGGAGCGATTTTAGGATTCGCTCAATCGTTTTTTTGTCCTTGCGAGTCCTCTTGGCAATCTCCTTGCGCAAGAGCCAGCCCTGGTGTCCGACAATCTCTCCGATCACCATACATTGCCGCGGAGTGAGTTTATCAACGATCGCCATTAGAACGCCCCCCTTGCATTGTATCGTCGCAGGGATCGTCACGGTTACGGCAGGGTTTGACGCGATGGTACTCGTTGTGTCCTGAGAGGCACGGTTATCGCGTCGACACAATGCCTGAGTTACGTAGGATGCGACTGCACTATCTTAGTAATACTAGAGGCTAGCCGTAACCGGCTCGGTATCGACATGCGATTCGCATCGGCGCGCGAGCAAGAAGATGCTGCGAGATGGCAAGAACTGGAAGAGTGTATCGAATGAAGCGCTGACGATTGCGTACTCATCGGGCCCGCAGACGAAAAGAGAGCGAAATTCAAGGGAGATGGACATGGCACTCAAAACCGCGACTGTCAATTCTGGACAAAATGTCCAGAATTGGCGCAAAGGTAGACCTTTCGCCGAGGCAACCAAGAAGCTATCCGAGGAGAACAAGTTCGTAAAGAGGGGCGAGGAAGCGCGTAGGAACTGTGTGGAGATCGTGAACAAGTTTGTTTCAAAGCTGTCGCATGGCGAGAAAGAGAAGGCGCGAGAAGCACTGTGTAAAGAAGCGGGAATAGCACGCCGGACGTTCACCCGTTGGCAGACTGAGATGGAACAGCGAAACGAGGTTGGGCAGAGTGTGTTCGAAAAAGCCGAAGTAATGGGATACGAGCTCACGCCTTTGTCAATAAAAAACCTAGCGGACGCCAAGCGATTGAATCCTGGCAAGAGCCCGGAAGAGATTGTCAAAAAGGCCATGGACGTTGACGCGTCCCCGAAACCGAAGGAGGAGAGAGTCCAAGAACCTGAAACTACTCCGACTCAATTACTCGAAGATACGGTTGTCAAGTATTTGCAGGACACGAACGATGATTATGCCGGGCTTGTCGAAGTCTTAAAGTGCCAAGTTCCGGTAGCCGAGCTCTGTGCTGCGATGAAGGGGTTCAAATGTCCGTGAGTCTTCGCGTCTGGTCTCGTAAAAAGAGCCAAGGCCCTTATCCGCCTAATGCGATGTATGTCGGATGCCGGACAGTGGATCGCTTTACCGGCAAAGAACGCTGCAAGGGAACGATCTACGGGAACGATTACAAGCCGTTCGTGGGTCATAAGAATCAGATAGCGGATAACGATGCCGACTTTCGAGCGTATGCCGTAAAACGGATGGCGACCGATGCCGGCTATCGGCAGGCAGTCGAGGCTCTGAAGGGCAAGGATTTGCTGTGCTGGTGTATACAGGATGGACCGAAGCGAGAACCGTTCTGCCATGCTCGGGTCTTAATCGATCTGGCGAATCCGAGGTATTACCCAGATTTTCTCACTCCACAAGAGAGGGACGATCTGTGGGCATGCGTTAGGAAGCAACCGCAATTTCGAAAAGGGAATGAGTACATGGGCCAGCACAACGGGTACTTGCGGCGTTTGTCTATGCCTACTTGGACTGACTCGGGCTCCTTTCGCGGTGTACGTCCTGATTCCCAAGAAGCGGGAACGGAATACAACTCTCTCAAACCTATCGTTCACACCATGGACGAGGCACCCAGAGAAGTCAAAGACCTAGCGATCAAGCTGAGCATCTACGCCGGGAAACCTGTGAACTACTTTTCCCTCGTCGGCTATGCCGATAAGAACGATCACATCGAGCCGCACCAACACGGTGAGGATCGCGGAAGGGATGCTAGGGTTTTTATAATCTCACTCGGTGCTGTGAGGAGATTCTGGCTGAGTCCTGTTTGTGACAAGTGCCGCGTTTGCGCGAAGTGTAATCAGTCCGACTGTGAGGGCAAATATAGCCACTGCGCCGCGTGCGAGACAGCGAAAGATTACCGCAGGACTCACTGTCAAAAGACTGCGAGAGTGATGAAGTACGGAACGATGTACGAACCAAAGTCCGGTTCGATGATTGAACTTTCCAGCCAGGAAAACTTCACGCATTACCATGCCATTCTCGATTCGAAAACTGTGAAGGGTCTCCGCATTTCGTTCAACACGAAATGTATCGATACAGAGGAAACCCTGGATCACTTTATTGAGCGCATGAATCGTGCTCCCAACCCCGAGACTTCTAAGCAGGCTGACCGCGAGGAGATGGCACAGGAATTGAGATATGAGAGCACAATTCCGTGGAACAACGAAGCGAAAGCACTAACAGCAACAGTACTCGCCGAGTTTCCTACCGATACGACACCGAAGAATTGGACGCACAAACCGTTTCTAACGAAGACCGAAGCTGACGATCTCTACAAAAGGATGGTCAACAGTCCCGATTGGCAGGTCCACAAGAATGATAATACGTACGCGCAGAAGCCCGACGCGTTTTTCATAGCATACGGAAAATCTTACGACAAGAAAACCTACGGCAAGAGCGATGAAGGCGGAGTTAAAGAAGAGATTCCTAAAATACCCGGTTACTTACTAAAGTTGGCGCGTCGAATCGAGAAAGAAGTCAACTGTCCGGTGAACTACATCCAGTGTCACAAGTACGGTCCTGATGTTGCTGTGAAGCCTCATCGTGATCCCAGTGGCATGACCGTTCCTATGCTTGTCGTAGGACAGGAGCGAACCTTCCAAGTAGGCGGCGGCAATACATATTGGACAGGCAAGCAATACGACCGCGAAGTTTCCTGGCACAAACCCAGGGACAAATATCTAATGAAGCACGGCTCTCTACTGACGTTTAACGGGGGTCAGACAATACACTCCATGTATCCCGCGAAAGACGATCCGCAGTTCAACGCGAACGCCTGCGAGTGGCGTATCTCGATCCTGTTTCGCTGGACGACCGAGATAATGCGGAAGTACGGTCCGGGTGCGAAGGACGAGAAAGGCAAGACACCGAAGTACAAGCAAGCCTACGATGCCGACGTGAAGAAATGGCGCGATAAACAGAAGAAGAAGGGAGGCAAGTAGTCGTGATTGTCCGAAAGCAAGACCGGAAGCTACTTGCGAGGGCGCGCTGCTTGTGCGCCTTTGAGCTCTACCAACTGCGTTCCGCCGATAATAGGAAGCTGTTGAAGGCTATCATCGTTTAGGGATGCGTCAAGGGTTGTTGAGCTGGAGGGAGAAGTAATGCCGAAGTCGAAACCGAAACCGAAGTTGACATATTTAAAAACCCTGCTTGATGACGTTCTCCCCGAAGAGGAACTGCATCACGGCTCTGACGGGGACGAACTCGCCACACCAAAGGGCAATTCAGAGGTAAAGCCTGGGAGCAAAACCGCGCACGGGAACAATAACAGTGCATCGAAAAGCCAAGAAATCGAGGAAAAACTGCCGCCGGTTCTGCAGGAAATCGAGACTACTGGGTTTTTGCTGAACAACGAAGTTCTAGAAAAGCGCATAGCTTATTTCACAAAGCATAAGGAAGATTTGAGGATCGAGCTGGTTAATGAGTTCGACAAGATGAAGAACTTGAAGCCAGAGACTGTCCTCACACGCGGACGTAATCGTGGACGCCAACTCATTGACCTAGGCCTTGACTCAACAGATTTCGACAACGACAACGAGGTCATCGCAACCCTAAATAGAATCCCTGGGGTATCGGTTACGAGCAGGAGCAAAGTGACGTTGCTGGACTTGGCCGACAAAAAGCCAGAGGCCTCCAAAATCTGCGAATTATTAATCGCAATGAATCACTGTGATGCAATGATCCACAACCACGGGGAGCGTTGGCGTGAGAAAGCTGTCGACGGCTATCTGTACCCCAAGCACAAGCCCGAACGCACCGCCACTGGGCGGTTGGCATCAGATTTTCAACAGTGGCAGAGGCCGGAGCGGATTCCCGATGTTCCCGAGTTGCGAGAAATGTTGTCACCGAAACCGGGAATGACGTTCGTTTATACGGATTTTTCGCAAATCGAGGTCCGGATTGCGGCACACGAATCGAAGGACGCTTGGCTTCTCGGGATCCTCAACTCGGGTGAAGACGTTCATGCAAAGATCATCGCGGACACACTTTGCAAAGAACCTGAGGAATTCTTGACCGCATACAAAGATGCGGAACATCCGAAGCACGAACAAGCCCTAGATGTTCGCAGCAAACACAAAGGCGCGACGTTCATCATCATATATGGGGCTACTGCTCGCGGGATGGCTGAAACCCTGGGTATAAGCACCAAGAAAGCCGAGGAAATAATCACGAAGTTTTTCTCCAAGGCTACGGCATTGCGGGATTATGCTGCTGCCAAATCTAAAGAGGCCGTCGAAACCAATCAGGTCACGACACCTAGAGGGTTCAATCGGAAATTCGACCCGGAAGTTTTGACCGCCAAACAAATTGCTCGCCGTGGAATGAATACGCCGATTCAATCTGGCTGCGCTGACCTTCTGAAGCTGTCCATGATTTATATGCGCGAAGAATTTCGCAAGCCCCCATTCAGCGACCAGGAGCCAGCGGCTTTGCTGGCAAACTCGATGCATGACGAAGTTATTGCACAGACGCCCCCGGAACATGCTGAGCTAGTCAAAGAGCGCATGGCTGATGCACTTCGCAGGGCCGTGGACGAACTATTTCCCGGAATTGCGTGGGATTTCCTGAAGGAAATTAAAATATCTGAGAAGTGGCTAAAATGAGGCGGAAACCGCCAGCGGACGAAGACCGCATGGCAGAGACGCTTTGCCAGCCGACTGGCCTCATTTCCGTTACACTTAAAGAACTTCTCGCTGCCGGCCCGGCTGTCGGCACCGTCTACTATCCACTGCAACGCCATAGAGCTGGGCCTATAGTTGGGTACGTGTTAAGACTCCTGGAATCATCATTGATTTGCGGCTTGGGTCCATTCTTGGGTCCTTTTCTGTCCGAGAATTCCTAGGTGCGCAAAACTCATTCTGTAGCGCTTTCAATGATCGCAATCCAGACGTGGGGCGATCGACCTCAAGTGTTAAATAGAGAGAATCCTAGTCGTAAGTCAGTTGCTGGTTACCAGGCGTCGGGTCCGATGCGCGGGAAACTCTTCTCCTAAAAGTCATCAGTAAACACTAGCCGACTTCCCATTACCGATCGGCTCGACATGGATCAATTCCGGTTTGCCGACTGCTCGGGATTTGCCAATGTTTGCGCTACCGCCCGTGAATCCCAGGTCAGCTACCAGTCGATATCGCAACAAATGGAAAGAGCTACTCGAAGTCGAACTACCGCAGCGAGATGCCAATCGCTGCATTCTCGTCAGGGGATGCAAGCCAGAATTCGTACTTCTCTGCGGCGCTGAAGAACCGCTGCATCTCCTCCGCAGTTGGCGGTGCGGGAGGCCTGTTCGGATCGAATGGCCGTGCGAGCTCGCGGAAGAAGCTGTAGAGTTCCTGCTTGGTCACGATAATTGAGGTCATCGGGCTAGGAGAAGTATTTCGGACTGCGTGCCTGACATTTCCGGGGATAGAAACGACTTCGGCGGCATTCACTGTTTGCCACCCAGCGGACGGACCCTCGGCCTGGAATACCTCAAGCGAACCATTCAGCACATAAAATATCTCTGGATCGGCGTGGCTATGGAGTGGGATCACGACTCCTGAGGGGACCGTTCCGCGCATCACGCCGATCTGGTCGTTGATTTGTTCGGGCGTGGAGAGAAACTGGAGCAAGACGCCGAGAACAATGAATGTCTGCTGCTCGCTCTTGCTGCTCGTACCCGTCTTTGTTTCAGATGTCACGTTCATTAGGAAATCTCCTTATGTGGCTCAAGTGCCTGCAATTCAATGAAAGCGCAAAAATGAATGAGCGAAGGGTCAAATACTTCGCTTCTGTATCCAATCGTTCGGTTCTTTGCAGGGTTAAGAGACATCTAAAACTTGTGATGGACGCCGAACTCCTTGTTCAGAGGATCGCCAACAAAATCTCGCCGGAACCAATACGTCAGATTCTCGAAAAACAGGTCTTAGCAAAGGTTCTTACTCCGGGCGAGTTTGAGCTCGGTCTTGGATCGCACAGTCTGTCGAGATACTGCTACGCGCCTGGGGAGATGATTCTCTGCCGGAGGAACACCGAGGAATGGGTGCGTTGGCGCAGTCCAATTCAAATGCTGCTGATCACGGTGCCGGACCAGACGTTGCATTCTGTCGCAGAGGAGATGGGTGGTAGAGCACCGGAGTTGAATGGAACGCCGCTCCTGAAAGACGAGCGAATTCGCGCGTTGGTGGCGGCAGCTGAAGCTGATCTTGCAAACGGATCTTCAGCCGGGAGAATCTACACGGATTCAATCGGGCGAGCTCTGGCAGCCGCGCTGATGCATTCGCAGGGAGTATTGCGGAGCTCGATGCGGCACTACCGTGGGGGTCTCTCCCCAGTGCAACTCCGCCGGGTGACCAGCCTTGTTCATGAGAACCTCCATGAAGACGTGAGCTTGATGCAGATGGCCGAGGAAGCAAAGCTGAGCCCGGCATACTTCTCTCAAATGTTCCATCAATCGACGGGAGTTGCTCCGCACCAATTTGTTTTGAGGGCACGGGTGGAGCGAGCCAAGGAGCTGCTGGTAAAAGAAGACGCACGCGTCCTCGATGTAGCCATTGCATGTGGATTCCAAACCCAACAGCACTTCGCAAGAGTATTCCGTGCTTTCTGCAAGATGAGTCCCACACAGTTTCGTAAAGCGAGACTCGCCTAATTCTTCACTTGCCAACGAGAGAGCGATACTTAGGGCAGCAGAATTAGACGCCGACGCTCTTCTGCTCGACGCGGAGTATACGCAGGCATGGAGGGCATTCTAGAGTGAGACTCCTGAGTCCCGGGCAAACCGGAAGTTGTCAGCTCGCCCGTTGAATTAGTACCGACAAACGCGCTTGTGTTTACCGATTGAATTCCATGTGCCTGGCGCGTAACCGGAAACCAAAGTTAATCAGGACTTAGGCTTCTTCAGCACCGCGAGCGATTGGCCTTGCGTCGCTACTTGAGGCTGGCGACGTAGGCGACAAGGGCTTTCATATCGTCGGGCGGCAAATCCGGGGTGGGCATGCCGCCGGCTTTCATCTTGGCCGTGGGGTGATGCAGCAGCTCGGTGATTTGCTCCGGGGAGAGTTTGGCGCTTATGCCGATTAGCGCGGGACCCGTGGCTGTGCCAACGCCGCCTTCGCCGTGGTATTGGACTAGGAATTGTGGACGCTGAGAATACGCCAGCGGCCATCGCTTTTGCGGCAGATCGTGGTGCCATGGCCGGTGCGATGTTCGACGGGCGTATCGATGGTGTATTCGTAGGAATACCATAGGGCGTCGCCGAGCAGTTGCACTTCGTTGACTTTGGACGTGTGATGAATGTTGGGCGCGTACTGAAAAAAACGATCTTGCAAATAGCCGATTACCTTCTGCGGCCCGACGAATTCTCCGTGCGGCGTGTACATCACCACATCCGGATCGAGGCATTTCTCGAACACCGCCGCGTTTCCTTGCGTGAAAGCGTCCATGCAGGGTTCCATGGCGGCTTGCATGGCATCGTACGCAACGCGCGCGTCCACCGTCCCGCCGCCCATCGTCGCGACGCGGTGCTGCAGGTCAATCGTCACGCCCATTTGATCAAGGAGATCCACGCCGAGAATGCCGTCAATCGGCCCGCCACAGGCCGCGCCGATAGGACTGAGGTCAATCGCCGGCAGCTTCAAATTGCGCAGGACGTGCTTACCGATTGTGAGTTCGGCGAGCGAAACTTCGCGGGCGCTGGTAGCCGCAGTGCCGGTCCAGGAGGCGATGTGGACCTGCTTGGAATGGCCGCCCGCAAACGATTTCAAATTCAACAAGGACGTCGCGCCGGTGTCCAGGAGGAATTGCAAATGCTTTCCTGCAACCTCGACCTCAACCACCGGCAGGCGATCGCAGCGCTCGATGGGAATTTCGTCCTTGGCAGCCGAATCCTGCGCGGAGGTAGTGGCGGGAAGCAGCGCGCAGCTTAGGCAGAAGAGAAGGCTCCTTAGCGCGCGGCTTCTTAAACGTGGAGTCACGGCAGGCATGCGAAATCCCGGCACGTTTATTCCTTAACGGTCATCGATCATCGCACATTTGCGGACACAGGATAAGCACTTCCGGCGAGAGGCGTTCGTGCGATCTTGAATTATGCAAACTCAGAAACCTGAATGCGGCGTTCGGTACTGGTTTTGTCCATGAGGCGGACTGTTGTGTCTTGTACTCGTTCATCTTCGCTGTCTTCTTCCTTCGGATTGGTCCTGATAAACGCGCTTGTGTTTACCGGTTCAATTCCACTTTCCCGATTATTCGCGTAATCGCAAACTGACCCATTATCTTTAGAAGTCTTCAGGCGCGAGCGCGAGAACACCCACGAAATTGACCGTCCGCAAAAAGTGCAGCCTCCGGAACCTGCATAAACCCCGCCCTTCAGAGGCATCGATCCACCTATACTAGTCTTAGGTAGAGGCAGTTTTACTGCTTACGGGCCGGCCCTCTTCGCAACAGATACTAGAGATATCTGCCCCTGCAAAGACCTGACCCTCACAAAAGCCTATGGATAGGGCCTTTGCGAGACATCGGATTGTCTATACTAGCCAGCATAGAGGTGATTCCTTACCCTTTTAGACTAGACCTTGCAGCTGTGCGTTCAGCCACATCGCAGTTGAATTCATTGAGAGCAGGACCACTTCCAGTCCCGGATGAGGAAGTTCCGCCAGCTCTCGCAGTGCTTTGGCCCGCGAATAGTTGAGCGCATAATGTAGACAGGATTGAAACTCCTTCAAGATGGGCTAGTCCACAGACAGGATTCCCTCCTAAGTAAAAAAGCTACGTAGTCGGAGCAGTGCTCAGAAGTTGGTTTTGCCCTTGACGGGGATTTTCCCATGCGGCTGGAACCTGGCAACCGATGCCGGTACGAACATAAGAGCCGATACCGCTTGGATAACATCTGACAGCGATGTCAGATGACACCATTAACCGGATCACGTTGACGTACACGGCGGGTAGTTGAACTGAGCAGCGAGTAGCTATTCATTGTCAGAGCCGGCCATCTTTAACGATGGCCGGATATTACAAAAGTATTGGTGTGTTCGGTTGAGCATTAAAGTGAGCCCCGCTGGAGAGCGACTCACGCCATACAGCCTTACTGAACACACGCCAGCTCAATAACAAAGGCTGGAGGATAAAAACTCTGGGGTGAAACGCAGTGAGGGGCAAAGCCCCTTACAAGCATCACGGAATTGAATTCGGTGATGGTTGGAGTTTTAAGGTGAGAAATGAAAGGCAAGAAGAAGAGATCTACAGCGCAGAACGGACTACGCATGGGTAAGGCCATAGTAGCAGCGATCAAACGCTGTGAGCTGGTTTGCAATCCGGCTGTCGTAATTCGACCGACATTCACCATCCATGTCCGCAGGCTGAGCGAAGGACCAACTCAATCGTGGCTGGTAAGTTGCGTTAACAGCGGGGCTCAACTTTTTGGGGAGCCGCCTTCCATCGACCACGTTGCAACGATTCACGAACAAAACGGAGTTGAGAAACGGTCTTCTACAAGAGGATCAGCTTCCCAGCTTCAAGTATCAAAAACTAAAACAAAATGAAGTGCCTGCACTGAATTTTGCGACAGCGCTTCAAAGGATAAACACATGAAAGGAGCAGTCGAAATACTCAACGAAGTACATCAAGCAACAAAAGATCACCCAGATTTCTCTGAAACGCTCACGGTCAACGATAACGTCCTAGTGGCCGCCATCGCTGAAATATCCAGGCGGCTCGAGCATTTGAACCAGTCGAAGCAGGACAAGATTTCGCCAGCTAAACTCCAGGCCATGTCTAACGAACTCACTCGCGGAGCACTCGGAGCCAAAGTCTCCCGCGTATTGTCGAGTGCCGCCGCCAATGGGAACGAGAAAGACGTAGCTCTTAAGATCCATCAGTTTCTCGAAGCACTGTAAGACAAGTTTGTGAGGGACGACGAGCATCTCCGTCGGTTCACCTGATAGGAAGATTCCTTTGGTGGGGTCTAGAAATAGCGGTCGGTTGGATCCTTGCCAGCCGGCTGAACCATCGAGTCTTCCTACCTCACACCTTCTGAAAGGCAGTGGAGAGAGAAAAACCTACCAGCACCAACGCATCCATCGACACTTACGAGCTAATACGATGAATAAACGCGATATCACGGGGACCATAGTCGACAGAACCGGATTATCCACAAAGAAGGCTAAGGAAGCTTTGGAAGCGATTCTGAAGGCCGTGAAACAAGGTCTAAAAGAGGACCGTTCTATTGACCTGGGCCGGCTAGGGAAGCTGAGAACGGCTAAGTTGAGCCGTCGCGGGCGCGTCATTGGCGGATTGAAAAACGTAGGGAGATGTTTTTTCGATTACAGCAAGCACGTCAAGACAGTGAAGTTGAAGTCCAAGCTCGATCTCTCTAACGACCCACTTCCTACGATCGTTCACCCTGCGCCGGCCAAACCAGAGCCCGTCGTGTTCATCAAGAGGCCGTGTGCCATAGCTTATCCACGCTGGCGGAGGCGCACCACGCGAGGCTGGATCTAGAAGCTGTGTTGGTTCAGTGTGAAATGGAGAGAGGCCACTTTCCGATAGTGAGAATTCCGCCCTTCGGGTGGGGAATCTTCAAGGCATTGGTTGCCCGGTAACTTTCGTGCGGGACTACTCGTATCTCAACGCGACCATGGGGTCGACGCGCATAGCTCTTCGCGCAGGGATATAACACGCGCAGATAGACACTCCGGTCAATAAGACCGAGGCAACGATGAATGTCAGCGGATCGCTTGCACCCACTCCGTAAAGCAGATGCGAGAAGCTCGACAACAGCCGGACTAAAATGCTCGCGGCCGCTGCTCCGACCGCCAGGCCAGCGAGAGCCAGCCGAAAACCCTGACCGATTATCATCTGAAAAATGTTCCGCTTTTCTGCGCCAAGAGCCACTCGAATTCCAATTTCATGGACACGCTGGGTCACCGAATAAGAAATTACTCCGTAGATGCCGACGGACGCCAGCACTAACGCCAAACCTGCAAACACTCCCAGCAGGATCATCGGAAATCGCTGCGAAGACATGGATTCCGACACAATCTGCCGCATGGTTTGGACGTTGTAAACTGGCTGGTCGCTGCCAGATTCGTAGACCACTGCTTTGACTTCTGGAATTAACGTCGCGGCCTCGAGTGGTGTGCGAACCATGATTGTCAGATAACCAAAGTTGTCAGCGACCCATTGGTCCGGATCTTGATAAAGCGGGAAGTACATCTGATTTTGGATGTTCGTTCTGGGATCATCCAATGCCCAGTGGCTTACGTGGCCCACCACGCCGACAATCCGGCAGGGGCCAAAAGGTGCGAAGCCACCGGAAATTGTCTGGCCTAGCGGGTCACTGTCTGGAAAATACACGCGGCTGAAAATGCTGTCGATGACTACCACGCACGGGGACTTGGTGTTGTCCTCCTGGGTGAAAAAGCGGCCTCGAAGCAGCGGTATTCCCATCGTTCGGAGATAATCTGGACCCGTCATGAACAACACTAGCCGCGGTGCCGCTTGAAGCGAAGCGGGCTTCTGCGAGCCAACCCAGAACGGCATCGTTCCGCCACGACCGCTCAGCGGAACGAACTGTGTGAAATCCGCCGCCTGCACGCCGGGAATCTTCCGAATACGTTCGATCAACTGCTGATAGGCGATTCGAGTGCTCGCGGCCGTCTTCGTCAGCGAAGGCGACACCCCCACCTCGAACGTGATGACGTGCTGCGTGTCGAAGCCGGGATCGACATCCCACAATTGGCGGATCGTGCGGAGCAATAGGCCGGCACCAACAAGCAGCACCAGCGTCATGGCCATTTGGACAATCACTAGACTGCTTTGAACACCATGACGTGCGCTCGTCGCGGCGCGGCCCGCCTCCTTCAGCGAGGCTTGCAGATCGGTGTTCCAATTCTTCAGCGCAGGCACGAGACCAAACAGAATTCCAACGGCAATCGAGACACCCAACGTAAAAAGTAGCACCGGACCATTCACACCGATGTTTTCGCTGCGCGGCAAGTCTCCCGGGACTGCTCCCAGCACCAACTTTGTTCCGAACATTGCAATCAGAAGCCCTAGACAGGCGCCAACGAGAGAGAGAAGTACGCTTTCCGTTAGCAACTGCCGCACGACATGCGCGCGATTCGCTCCCAGCGCCGAGCGAATGGCAAACTCTCGCGTGCGCATCGCCGAGCGCACAAGTAAGAGGTTGGCGACGTTTGCACAGGCGATCAGCAAGACCAACCCCACGGCTCCCGACAGCAGCAGAAGCGTTTCGCCGACATTTCCAACTATTACTTGTTTGAGCGGCTCGATGTTAATTCCTAGGTCTCGGTTGGCATCGGGATAGAGTTGACCCAGGCCATTCTGAATCGTACTCATCTCCGCCTGCGCCTGAGGCACGCTCACGCCAGGTTTTAGGCGCGCGATGGTCAAGATCCAGTGGCTTGCACGGATATCGAGGACGACTGGATCGCCTTGTCCCAGCGGTGTATAGACATCGGCGTCACCTTCGAAATGAAACCCAAGCGGCGTTACTCCGATGATTGTGTAAACCACCCCGTTCAGCGTTACGGACTTGCCGAGGACCTCAGGGCTGCCATCGAACCGACGGCTCCACAGACGATTGCTGATGATGACTACTGGCGCTCCCCCATGCTGATCCTCGTTCGGCGAAAAATCACGACCGAGAGCCAGCTTTACGCCCAAGGTGTTGAAGAAGCCTGAGGATACTTGCGCGCCATCAACGTGCTCAGGCGTCCCGCGACTAGTCAGATCATATCCATGGAGTGTGATCGCGGCCATTTGCTGGAATGAGCTAGCGATGCGCTGCCGATCCAGAAAGTTAGGGTATGAAACCGCCACGAGTGGAAAACGCGGATTGCTCTCCCCTACTACAACCAGACGATCCGGTTGGCTGTAAGGCAGCGGGGCTACCACAACGCCATCCACGACACTGAAGATGGCAGTGTTCGCTCCGATACCAAGGGCGAGCGTGAGCACCGCGATGGCCGTAAACCCGGGAGCCCTCGCCAACATCCGCACGCTGTACCGCAAATCTTGAATCAACGTTTCCATGCGCCTTCCGCCTGCCCGCCACGGTGCAAAGTGGACCAATCGTACCGCGAGCCCATCAGGTTATCCCTCAGCATGGTTGCGTCCCCGCAGGGACCGCTTCCGTCTCGCCCGGTAGGATCATTGTAGCTCCACGACGTCCATCGGTCTCAACTTCCGGACCGTCACTCGTCACTCGGAGACAGGCGCCAAGAATGTCGACGAGTTCGCACACCTTTGTGGGAGGTCGTCCTGAGGGGGGTGCCGGCCACTTGGTGCGAATTATTTTATTCGTGTCTTAATGCGACCATGGGATCAACGCGCATCGCGCGGCGCGCGGGTATGTAGCATGCAAGCAGCGCGACTGCGAGCAAACCGAGCGGGACCAGCGCGAAAGTCATGGGATCGACTGGGCGGATGCCGAATAACATGCCGGACAAGAAACGCGTCAGCGCAAAGCCAGCAGCGATGCCGATTCCAATCCCGGTAAGGGCTAGTTTGGCACCGCTGCCAAGCACGATTTTTAGTACGTCGCTTCGCTGCGCGCCCAGCGCCATGCGTACGCCAATCTCCTGCGTTCGCTGAACCACCAGATAAGCCATCACGCCATAAATGCCGATCACCGCAAGCAACAGCGCAGAGCCCGCGAAGATCGACATGAGCAGCATGTTGAAGCTCTCGCGTCCCGTGGATTGCTCGATCACTTGCTCCATGGAGTGGAGCGGAGGAATCGGCAGGCCGGTAGTCTGGCGCAGGGCGTCCTCGATTGCCGCGTTGAGTGATGGCGATTCCGTCCGAGTGAGGACCACCCACGCCACCGAGACGCCTGCCCAGCGATCGCCCGCACGCTGGGCGGCTGGTATAAAGATGGTGGGCTGGGGCAGTAGGCCGAGACTGTTGTCGCGAACGTCGCCCACGATCCCGACAATTTGGCGCGCAGGTTCTTCTAGTCTTGGCCCTAATCCTTTCCCAACGATGATTTGGGCTCCTATCGCATCGCCGTCATGCGACAGCTGGCGGGCCATCGTTTGATTGATGATTGCCACCGGCGGGGCAGTGAGGTCGTCGGCTTCCGCAAAAATACGGCCACGAAGCAGCGGAATCTTAAGTACCCCGAAATAGCTGGGCGAGATGAACATCTCGCGCCCAAATTCCTGAGAGGCTCGGTCCAGGTCCTGGCCAACAACGTTAACGGGAAGGCTATTGAAACCGCCGTCGAGCGGCAAGAGCGTCGTGAAACCGGCCGCTTCGACTCCGGCCAGATTGTCCAGACGCTGCGAAGCGTTCTGAGCTATTTGATCTACCCCCGGTGACTTTAAAAGCTTCGGATCTAGCGGCGTTCGCGTCGTCAGCACATTGTGCGCATCGAAACCCGGGTCCACGGAGCGCAAAGCCACCAAGGTCCGAATAAATAGAGCCGCTACGATCAGCAAGACGAGAGTGAGGCTCATTTCGGTGATCACTAAAAGTGAACGCGCGTTGCCTTGTATCGAGCCCGTGCCGGTTCGGCCACCGCTCTGGTTCAAACTCCAATTGGGATCAGTCAGGGAGATTGACAGTCCAGGGACCAAGCCAAACAGCAGTGCAGTGATCAGCGTGACGAGAAGCGTGAACAACAGAACCCGCCAATCCATCGTGATATTCGAGCCGGTCGCACTAATGCGAGGAATACTTGAGGGAACGAAACGGAGCACAGCACGAAGGCCAGCTAGTCCCATTCCCGCGCCAAGCAACGCGGCGGCGGCTGAGAGCAGGATGCTTTCTGTAAGCAGCTGCCGAATGATTCTCCCGCGGGTTGCTCCTAACGTCGCGCGAATCGCGATCTCACGCGTCCTGGATGCGGCGCGGGCCAGAAGCAGATTGGCAGCGTTCACGCAGGCGATCAGCAGTACAAGACTAACAGCAGCTACGAGCGCCAGAAGGGAGAAACGCACGTCCCTGACAATGCCACCTCGCATCTTTTGGACACTATATGTGTCACCCCGCTTTGCTGAGACTGTATTTGGGTAGTCACGACGAAACTCCTCTGTCATGAGCTTGAGCCGCGAGTTTGCCATCTCGAGCGTGACGCCATCTTTGAGCCGCCCGACAGCTTGAAAGTAATGAACCTGATTACTGCTGGAGGGAGACATGGGGAATGGCAGCCAAATGTCCGGCTGTTCTGCGGTTTCGGTTTGAACATGCGCGGCCATGATGCCGACAATCTCATAGGGATTGCCGCTCAAAGAGATCACCTTACCCGTAACGCGAGGATCTCCGCCGAAAGCACTTCTCCAGAATCCGTGGCTAAGTACAACCACATTACCGTTCTCGAACAAGCGTCCGGTACCAAGCTCGTCTTCCGCAGTAAAGCCGCGGCCTTGAGCGATGGGCAAGCCAAACAGGCGAAAATAATCGTCCGTAACCAGCATCGCCTCCACTTTCTGCGGTTGGTCAACACCGGTCAAATAATATGAAGCAGACTGATAACCCGATACGTCCTGGAGAACGCTCGTCTCTTTGCGCCATAGATTGAATTCAATATCCGCGGCCAGGAAGCCGGAACCATTCCTGTTGGTGTCGGTGAAAATGACCACACGGTCGGGTTCGGGAGCACGTAGCGGCTTCAACAGGACGGCGTCAACCACGCTAAAAATTGCTGTATTCAAGCCAATACCGAGTGCGAGGGTAAGTACAGCGACGGTGGTGAAGCCGGGATTCTTGCGCAGCATGCGCAGGGCGTAGCGCAAGTCTTGAACCAGTTTTTCCATGCGGCCTTCCGCCTTTCAGCCAAGGTGCAAAGTGGACCAATCTTATCTCAAGAATCCAGTGTTATTCCAACTCGTCCGACAGTTCTGATGAGCGATCGGCCATGCGAATGACCGGTCACCGGAGCTAAGTGCCGATGAGTCGGGTGATCAGGCATGTGGATCCGAGTAAACAGTTTGAGACTCACACGATCGAGAGGCGCCAATCAGGAGAACGTCACTCCTCGCGAAGAGCCGCGGTAGGGTCGAGCCTTGCCGCTCTCCGTGCAGGGAACCATGAAGCCAGGGTGGCGATCAGGAAAAACGCTATCACCATCATTGCGAAGGTTCCGGGATCAGTTGCCTTAACTCCCACAAGCATTGTGGTCATCAAACGTGTGAGAGCGAAAGCGGCAATCAGGCCGATGCCAATGCCGACGGCCGTGAGGCGAAGTCCCTGGCCCACTACAAGCTTAAAAATATTGACGGGCCGGGCGCCTAGCGCCATGCGAATGCCGATCTCGGCACTGCGCTGTCGCACAACCGTCGAAAGCACGCCATAAAGACCTACGCCTGCGAGAAGCGACGCAACCACCGCAAATATCCCGATGAGCAATAGCGAAAAGCGAGTGTGCGCTTGCGCTCGTTCCACCAAAGTTTCCGCAGGTTGCATTTCCGTGATCAAAAGTTTGGAGTTGAGCCCTTTCATCGCTTCGCGGATGGCGCTTGCGTATTTTGCTGGATCGCCATCAGTTCGCACGGCCCATTGCTGCACGGCTCCTGATCCCTCGAATGCGTCGGCAAAGTAAACCTGCTCGCGTCCGCGTTCGGCGAGGGATTCATCGCGCTGGTGTGCGACGACGCCGACAATCTCGACCCATTCGGGTTCCGGAGTGCGGAGGCGGATCAGAATGCGCTTCCCGACAGCCGATTGATTAGGGAAGGCCTTCTCGGCCAACAGTTGGTCGATAACTACCAGGTTGCGACCGGGTACATTGTCCGCATCGGTGAAAGTACGTCCCGCGAACAAAGGCGTGCGCATCGTTTCAAAATAGCCAGGGAGCACGATTTGAAAATCCACCGCCTGAAATTTGCTGGCGTCCGAGAGTGCTTCCGCGGTGCCCCAACGAATGGGGCTGAAGCCTCCAGCCAGAGGAAAAGGAAAAGACGCGGTAACGCTCTGTATCCCAGTGATGGTGCTCAATCGTTCCTCGATTTGGCGTGTAAAGGCGGCGCGCTCCTCCGGCGTCTCCCCGCCATAGTCCCCCAGAAGTTGAAAGGTCAGCAGATTGTGTGGATTGAAGCCAGGGTCGATGCGCTGCAGTTCTAGAAAACTGCGGAACATCAATCCTGATCCGACGAGCAGTACAAATGAGAGGGCCACTTCAGACACCACCACGAACTTGCGCAATAAACCGCCGCTGTTGAGACCTTCGTTTTGGCTGCTGCCACGCAGCACATTCATTACGTCCGGCCGCGCAGCGCGCCATGCGGACGCCAAGCCAATAATCGCGGCGGCCAGCAGCGCGGCGACCGCCGTGAATCCCGACGCGACAGAATCGATTCGGATCGTATCAAGTCGCGGAAGATTTGCCGGAGCGATGACGAGCAATTCGCGAATTCCCAGCCATGCAAGCGCAAGACCGCCTATCGCGCCAAGTACAGCGAGCAGAAATGCCTCAGCCAGCATTGGACCGGCAAGATTCCACCAACTCGCGCCGAGTGCTGCGCGCACAGCGAGTTCGCGTTCCCGCAGAGAGGCTCGCACCAATAGAAGGTTGGCCACATTGGCGCAGGCAATGAGAAGGAGAAAAATCGCGGCGCCCATGAGCGCCAGGATAGCTGGCCTGACCTCGGAGACAAGATGCTGCCGCATGGGCTCCAGGCGGATGGCGTAGCCGGAAGTCTCCCTGATCGGAAAGTTTCTCCTCGCTTCTGCGGCGACATCGTCAGCCGCCGCTTGTACCTGCTGAAGTGAAACCCCGTCAGTAAGTCTGCCAACCGCATGAATGGAAACTCCGTTTCGGTGAGCGGTATCGTAGTTCAAGCGGTTGGCAAACCACACCTCCGGTTCAGATTCCACGTTCGCCTCGGGTGGAAAGTACAAGCGAAAGCGCGGCGCCAACACGCCAACGATCTGTCCGTGAAATTGCTCGCTCGTAATCATCGGATGCGCGAATACGGCGGTGTCGCCGCCATAGCGTCGCTGGAAGTATTCGTAACTCAAAATCACCATATCAGGCAGGCGCGGAGTTGGCGCGCCGGGTTGGGCGCCTCCCGGTGGGGCGGGTTCCTGTGGTATTCCGTCAGCGTCATTGAAATCACGGCCGAGCACGACCCTAGCGCCCAGCAAGCGAAAGAAGTTCGTTGTGACCACTGCGTAGCGGATTTGCTCGGGCGTTCCATCTTGCATTGGAAGAATGTCGCGGTCGGTGAAGACGCCAGCTAAGCCCTGGAATACGTTCTTCGTGCCTTCGCGCAGATCGATGAAGTCGGCATTTGAGAAAGGGAAGTCGCGGACGTTGCGTTTGCGCATATCGCTGCAGGCGATGACGAGGCGATGGGGATCTTTAAGGGGAAGCGGGCGTAAGAGCACCGCATTGGTAACGCTGAATATGGTTGTGCTCGCGCCGACGCCCAAGATAATGGTTAATATCGCGGTCAGTGCGAAAATGGGATTCTTCCTTAGAGTTCGGCCCGCAAATACCAGATCTCGTAGGGGCATCGTTCCACCTCATCAGTTCTGCTCCGCAAAGAATACACTGCTGTCACTCAGATGGAGGTTAGAATCTCGTCGTAGAGGGTGTTAGAGAACGATTTACCGCCGAGATGTTAGTAACTCCTGATTTGTCGGGTGATCTCAATGGGTCGACGCAACACTAGGCTTGAATCCACCTTGCATTGAAAACAAAAGCCAAAATCGCTACTAGGCTTAGACCAGCAGGAACGCTGCCCTGGCTACGATTTGGCCGAGTACAGCCAAGTAGACGGTTCTTCCGCGGAAGCATTCTCGAATCAATGCACTGGATGGTGTTGCACCGACCGGTTGAGCTGGCAGCGTTATTCGGGCACTGCCCTCGTCGACGCATGAGGCTATGCCAGAATGAAGCGCATGAGCCAACGGACCGTCGTCATATCGCTGGGCGTGGCAATCGCTTTTATCTAGTCGATACAACAATCCAGTCTGAAGGCAGTTGCCAAGCCGAAAGACGACAGAGGTCTGATTAA
>Ga0210394_10000518_pt1 | contig 79657 bp, 78 predicted proteins | sample IncBWC12MmetaG_FD_160121 | JGI IMG/M metagenome (GOLD analysis project Ga0210394, IMG submission 160121) | Forest soil microbial communities from Barre Woods Harvard Forest LTER site, Petersham, Massachusetts, United States - Inc-BW-C-12-M | ecosystem: Environmental > Terrestrial > Soil >... | reverse complement strand
GCCGGCGAGGACACGATCACGCGGATTTCGAGCTTGGCCTACGGGGTGTTCGATCGTCTCAGTCGTGCGTCGGATCTAGGCAGGGTGATTTCGCCAAGCAATGGCGGCACACGGTAGATTGGCGGCGGCAGTTGGGGTGACCGATCGGCCACGGTTGATGATGCAATTCGGCTCTACAGAGTGCGCATTCCCGGCCCGCGCAGCGCACGCCCGGGAAACATGTCCGGGGCGATCTTGCCTTCGTCGACGACCACACTTCCTCCGACCAATAAATACCGCACGCCGACACTCGGCTCCATGGGTTTCTCGTAAGTGGAACGATCGCTGACTGCTGCGGCATCGAACACAACGATGTCGGCGTCGGCCCCTTCCTGTAGCCGACCTTTGTGCCGTGCCGCGGGAGTCGAGCGTTCGAGCATCTGCGCCGGCATCAGGCTCATCTTGCGCAGTGCATCCATCAGTGTGATGGCTGCCTTTTCGCGGACGTATTGGGCCAGCACGCGCGAATAGGTTCCTGCGTTTCGGGGATGCCCTTCGGCGCCGTCGCTGGCAATCATCACCAGAGGGTGCGCAATCACCTGGTCCACCACTTCCTGCGTGTTGCTGAAAATCACAACCAAGCGTGTCGTGCTGGAATTATGCAGCGCATCGAAACGCTCCTTGGTGAGGCGCTCTTGGGTATCGGGAAGCAACAGGTTGCCGTAGCTGATGCCCATCTTCTCCTGCCAGCCCGCGTTGAAGAGCGCTGAGTTTATGGCGGTCATACCCGCGATGTAGGGATACGCCTCGGTGGTGACATCGAGGCCGCGGGCGCGCGCTCCTTCGATCATGGAAAGACACTGCAGCGAGTCGGCCGTGCAAGAGCTATTGATGTGCACGATGTGAAGCGAGGCGCCGGTAATCGCAGCCGCTCCGATCACCTCGCTGATCGATTCAATGGACGAGCCGGGCTCGACGCGACCGCCGCTGCGCACGTGGGTGTAGACCGGCAATCGCCGCGCGGCCGCAAGACGGAACATCTCGATCACCTCCAACCGAGTTGCTCCTGGCGTGTACTGGATCCCCATGCCGACCGCCAAGCCGCCGGCGTCCAGTTCCATGCGCAGGCGCTCGCGTATTTTCGCGATTTGTTCGGGCGTGGCCGCCTGATTGGTCGCCGCTCCGCTCTTGGGCAGGATGATCCCGGGCTCGGCGGGCAGCGGGGCTCCGAATACCAAGGATCGCGCTGCCGCGTGGCTCGCAGAGGTACCGTAGTGAATCAGCGAGCGGCCCTCTTTAGCTTTCAAGAACTGAGTCACGTCGGGCGCACCGATTTCCAACTCCAGAGCCGTGGTAACTCCGTCGAGCGCCTTGACGCGCTGGCTTGCAAGATCCTGGCCGTGCTGATGCAGGTCAATGAATCCAGGAGCGACAATGAGCCCGCCGGCATGAACGATACGACGGCCGCTCAGTGTCTCGGACGATATGCGGGCAATCCTTCCGTCGCGGATGCCGACGTTTCGCACGGCATTCGCGCCTGTTTCGGGATCCATGACCTGTCCGCCTTCGAGCACAACATCAAACTGCTGTGCGGACACCGTGGTTGAAAACGCCAGAAGAAAAAAAGCGCAAATCAGCTTGCCCATGGCTGCTCCAAAATTGCGAATCCCTATCTTCGCCGCGAGCCAACGCCCGACGCAACCGCCAATTGCAGGTATTATCGCGACATAGGCCAGGCTGGTGCCCGCCGGACTGTAAAGCGTTGCAAGGAGCGTTGAGATGTCGAAAACGAAAGACCTGACTCGCCGCGAGTTTGTCGTAGGCGCCGGCAAAGCCACACTCGGCGCAATGGTGGCTGCGCCATTGATCGTTCCGCGACGCGTACTGGGGCGCGGCCAGCGCGCTCCCAGCGATACGGTGAATGTCGCCATCGTCGGATTCGGTGGTATGGGATGTCAAAACGCGCTGGTGCTGGCTCAAACCGACCACATTGGCGCGGTTTGTGATGTGGACTTCGCATATAGCGAGAGCAGGGTCGCGAAGAGATTGACCGATGCGCAAAACAACCCGCGGCCCGACGGCTTGAAACTCCTGGAGCAGTTCGGCAAAGCGAAACGCTATACAGATTTTCGCGAGATGCTGGCGAAAGAGAAGGGCATTGACGGAGTCGTGGTTGCGACTCCCGACCATCTGCACGCGGTGGTCGCAAAGGCGGCGATGGATCTGGGCAAGCACGTCTATGTGCAAAAGCCGCTCGTGGCCACCGTGCATGAGGCGCGCCTATTGCGGGAGCGCGCGCTTGCCCAGCCTAAGCTTGTTACCCAGATGGGAAATCAGGGGCATTCAAGCGAAGGCGCCCGTCTCATCAACGAGTGGATCGGAGCGGGCATCATCGGCCCGGTACGCGAGGTGCACGTGTGGACCAATCGGCCGGTTGTATACTGGCCGCAGGGGCTGCCGCGCCCGACCGGCATGGCGGTGCCCGATGCGCCGGGTGCTTTCGGCAATCTGTGGACGTACCGTCATGTTCAGGACGTGCTTGCCGCCGCAATGGGTAGCGGCGGCGCACCGCCGGCCGGACTTGACTGGAACATGTTTCTCGGACCGATCGCGGAAAATGTCCCTTATCATCCCATCTATCATCCCTTCAACTGGCGCGGCTGGCTTGATTTTGGCTGCGGCGCGCTGGGTGATATGGGCGCTCACCTCATCGATCATCCCTTTTGGGCATTGGGACTCAGCTACCCCTCGAGCATCGAGGCAACTTCGACGCAATGGGGCACCATGCCTGCGCCCTCGAATCCGAATTCCGGGGTCGCGCCCGCCGGCCGGCCGCAGCGCATACCGGTGTGTTATCCGGTATCAACTTGCGTGCACTATCAATTCGCTGCCCGCGGCACGCAGCCAGCCGTGAAGCTGTCTTGGTTTGACGGCGGAATCTATCCGCCCCGCCCGGATTTCCTGCCGGACGACGTCGAACTTGCCAGCGAAGGCGGCGTGATATTCATCGGCGAAAAAGGCATTCTCTTGCATGACACTTACGGCGCCAATCCGCGGCTGTATCCGCAGGCGCTGACCGAGGCGGCGGGCGCTATACCCAAGAGCATCCCGCGGATCATGTGGAGTCATGAACTTAACTGGATCAAGGCGATCCGCGGCGAGGCGAAGGCCAGCTCCCCGATTGAGTACGCGGCGCAGCTCACCGAAACCATGCTGCTCGGTCTCGTCGCGCTGCGCACCGGGCAGGGGAAGAAGATTCTGTATGACGGCGAGCACGGACAAATCACCAATATTGCCGACGCAAATCAATACTTGACTCGCGAATATCGCGACGGCTGGGCCATTTAATGATTGCGCCAGTCGGCGCAGCTGCAGACAAAGGGTAAATTCATGACCTTCAGCCTCAAAGCAGTTTTTCAAGGCGCCGACCAATACGAAGGTGTGCGCAGGATCAATATTTACCTCTTGCGGCTGGTCTTTGTCTTAATGTTCTTCGTGCTGGGCAGGAACACTTGGACGCACATCTTTTCGCACAAGGGAACTTGGGATCCGGACAATGCCATGGCGTGGTGTGTCTGGGCGGCTTTCGCGACCTTGGCGGGCTTGGGAATCTTTCGTCCTTTGAAAATGCTGCCGATTCTGCTGATAGAGATATTCTACAAAGTCCTCTGGCTGGTCATCGTGGCCTACCCGCTCTGGTCCGAGGGCGCGTTGGCGGGTTCGCCGGCGGAAAGCACCACCTCGGCGTTCTTGTGGGTGATATTGCCCATCGTCGCGGTACCGTGGGCGTATGTGTATGCGAATTACATTTTCAAACCCAAGAAGTAGACAGGTTCATGGAGCGGGGCCGCTCGCCTCAAGGTGCGCAGCGCTAATGGAATCGATATTTTACCTGAAGGCCAAGCGTGAAAGGCGTATGGTCCGCGCGGATTGGCGGGATCAAGATGAAGTTCGCACCGAATCGCCCAAAGGTGGTAATCGCGGTCGGTGCAAGTATTGGCCCGGTTCGGTTGTTCTGTCCCAAACCGATTGAGCCATAGTTATAGCCGGAGATGATCCCGCCGATCGCCCCAAGCTGGAACCACCCGAAGTGCGCGAATTCCGGCGTAAATATCGCACCACCGTAGAATGACGGCCGGTTCAGGGAATTGCGAAAATAGCCGAGCGAAGCCGCCCATCGCGGGGTGATTGAACACTCGAGGCCGACGCCAGGATTGAAGTCATCGAAATGTCGATCCGGATGAATGTGGTACGAACCGACCATGACATCCGCCCACCACCCCTTGGGACATGGCACGGCGGCTCGTGCATGCTCGGCGCCAACCGGCACTGCGGTTGCCATTGCGGCTACCCACAGATAGAGGACGAAATTAACGCAACGCAGGAAGGGCCTGCAAATTATTTAAGGACATTGCACGGGCGAGCTTAGCACTCTTAAGCCGGTTTTCGCTCTCGGCTCTTTCATCCAGTCGTCAGATTCGTCGAGATCGAACTTGCTGCGATACTACTGGGAAACCAATATCACGCTATTGGAGTTGTCATCGTTGAAATAAATCACATTGGTCTGCGTGTTCATCGTGTTATAGCCCCCCATCGTCGTGATGGTTTTGGGCACGGCGACGATGCCAAAGATCGCGCCGCCCGCACCGGTGTCGACGTTCTTGGTGGCGATCACGCCGGCAGTCGGTGAAATTTCGATCAACAGATTGGTGCCGGCGGCATCGAGTGTGTTGCCCACCACGAGATTGCCTGTAACCAGCAAAGCGCCGCTGATCGGGCCGTTGAGCGGCGCGCCGGAGGCGATAACTTTGGCGGAAGCGGCTGATGCGCCGGAAAAGTTCGCACCGGCAACAACGACACCATCCGTGCCGATCGCTGAAACGTTCGAAAGCGCGACCACGCGATTGGCGTTGGTATCGACGATGTAGAGGGTGTCTATTGAGGCATCGTAGGTAAGTCCCGCCGGCGCCGAGATCGATCCGGGGACGCCCATGTTACTGCTGAATCCGGAGGCAATCTCGGTGAATGAGGCTTGTACATCGGCGTTCAGAGCAATGCGGTCAATTGCCCCGGTCATGGCGTTCGAGACGTAGACGAAGGCATTGCCCGCGTGGGTCGCATAGATGGCGCTCCACGGTTCGGCGAATACATCGGCTGAGAAAGGTGTGGAGATCGTGCCGCTCGGCGCGATGAGCACCGTGTTATGGGCCTGGCTGGCCGTTGCCACGATGCTCCCATCCGGAAGGCTCGTGAGTGCGGAGCAGCCCAGCAACATTGCGGACTGGGCGATTCGATAAGGCATTGCGCCGGTCGTGGGGTGCAGTCCAATTACCGTGGTGCCGAGGCCCTGGCTGTTGGTATTTCCGTCATTGAAATTGCAGGCGATCAAATCACCCATCGTGATGAGCCCCGCGCTGGCGGTGGCCACCGTTAAACCGTAGGGGTTGCCGCCGTGCTCCATGGGATCGAGGGTCGACCCGATGGTCGTCATCTTGGTAAGTGTGGGCAGGATCGGTCCCGAGATCGTGTTGTTTGTGGTTGTATTCATTCCGCCGCCGCCACCGCCATAGCCGCCGCCGCAGCTGGCCAGCAGGGTCAGCAGGGCCAGCAGGGCGGCGTGGCGCGCTTGCTGGAATGAACGTGATTGTCTGTTCATGGCATTCAGCCTCCGTGTAAGCCGACATGACCCCGTCTTCAGGGCGACGGAGGGTCGAGAAGCATCGCAGCACGCACACTCCTCGTGGAACAGGCGGCCGCGCTGTGTTCTGTCATCGTGAGTACCTCGGCCGACGTTCTGGGTTTCGGGTAAGAGAGAAAAATTCAATTCGGCTTAAGGTCCTGCCCGCGGCCGAGTTGCCCCAAGCTGCACTGCAATAGAGAACGACCGTCTGCGGCGTTGCATAGAAGACGGCCGGGAACTGGGGGCGGGTGTCGGCGGGTTGATTTCGCCGCCAAACCGTCAGCGACGGGATCTCGAGGCAAGGGCTATTGGCGTCGATGCCAAGTCTGCGAGCGGCCAATGAACGACAGGCCGATGTAGCCTCTCACGATCAGTTGCTTGCCATTATTTTCCAAGTGCATTTTGCAGCGGTACACCGATCCGGAATCAGGATCGAGGATATCGCCGCCACCGTACTCATTGCCTGCGGGTTTAATATTTCGAATGATGATCATGCCCACGATGGGCTGATTCTTTCTGTCGTCGCTACAGGCGGAACAGACGCTGTTTTCATCGCCGCGAGTGAGAAGCTGCTCAATCCGACCAAACAGCTTTGCCTCTTTTTCGAAGATTTCCACCACCGCAGTCGGTTTGCCGGTTTTGTCGTCAATCGTCTCCCATAACCCAATTGGAGAAGCGGGTTTCTCCGACGGCGCTACCGATTGCGCAATTGCAGACAGCGGTGCGAGCAACTTGAAGACCAATATGGCGAAGCAGATTAAGGACTTGATGGGCGGCATGGCGACGCTCGAGTGACCGCGTTCGGGATTGGTCATCGTACTCTGGCATTGTAGCGGTTCCCGTCGGAAAATATGCGCAGACCTGCCACGTCTTGACGAACTGGGGTGCGTGAAAATGCAAGCAATCTCCGGAACAGACGCCCCCGCTTTGGTATGGAGGTAATGTCGTGGCGATAGCAAATCGTCGTCCTCGAGTGGTGATCATTGGCGCAGGATTCGGCGGGCTGGAGGCCGCGCGCTCGCTGAGTCGCGCCGATGTGGACATCACTCTCATCGATCGCAGAAATTTCCACTTGTTCCAGCCCCTCTTGTATCAGGTTGCCACCGCCGCTTTATCGCCCGGCGACATTGCATGGCCGACACGCTCGATTTTTCGAAACCAAAAGAACGTGACGGTGCTCATGTGTGAGGTGAGCGGCGTCGACATTCAGGCCCGCACGGTAACGGACGGCACTGCGGTGATTCCATACGACTTCCTGATTCTGGCCACCGGCGCGGCACATTCTTACTTTGGACATGACGAATGGTCCGCCTTCGCTCCGGCGCTTAAGACAGTTGATAACGCCCTGACGATTCGCGAGCGGCTGCTGCTGGCATTCGAGCAAGCTGAACTGTCGAGCGACCCGGACGCAGGAGCGCGGTTCATGACGACCGTGATAGTCGGAGGCGGAGCCACCGGGGTCGAGATGGCGGGCGCCATCGCCGAACTGGATCACCGCACCTTGTTGGGAGAGTTCCGGCATTTTGAGCCTGCGCAGGCTCGTATCATTTTGATTGAGGCGGGACCTCGGGTCTTGCCGAGCTTTCCGGAACATTTGTCCGCGATTGCGCGAGCGTCGCTCAAATCGATGCGCGTCGAGGTTCGAACCGGTGTTTCCGTGACGGACTGCGATGCTCAGGGCGTGACGCTGACAGGCGGCGAGAAACTGCATGCTGCCACGATTATTTGGGCCGCAGGCGTTGCCGCCTCCCCGGCTGGCGAATGGATCGGAGCGATTCGTGATCGGGCGGGTCGGGTCGAAGTATCTCCTGATTTGACGGTGCAGGATCATCCCGAAATATTCGTGATTGGCGACGCTGCCACGGTCCGCGATGTGGACCAACATCCGGTGCCAGGCGTTGCGCCGGCGGCGAAGCAAATGGGCCGCTATGTGGGGAGGGCAATCGCCGCTCGCATCCGGGGTCGAGGAGCACCCGCCGCGTTCAAATATCAAAACTGGGGAGATCTGGCCGCGATTGGACGCAAATCCGCCGTGGTGTCGTTGGGTCGGTTTCGGCTGACCGGCCTTATGGGTTGGTTATTTTGGGGCGCCGCGCATATTTGGTTTCTCATCGGTTTTCGCAGCCGGGTGGTGGTGGCGTTCAGTTGGTGGTGGAGCTATCTCACGTTTCAGCGCGGGGCGCGGCTGATCTCGGATCGAGACAGAACTTGAAGCGGTTAAAGCCGCGTCCGGAAGCGGCTTATGTTATCGCGCAGCAGCGGGTAAACTGCCGCAACGAGTACACGGCGCAGGAGCAGTCGATGCGTTCACGGTTGATTGCTGCATGCCTCGCGCTCCTCTCGGTGTCGGGCTGTACTTCGATGAAGACGGCGCCAGCCAGCGCGCCGCCGGCTGGCGCGCCAGCAATCCGGCCGCAGCCTCCCGCCGCACCCGCAAGGCCCACCGTGACGAGCGGCGATGCTGCCGGCGCGAGTTCCGCAGCCGCTGTCGATCATCCGGCCGCCGCGGCCGCGCCGCAATCAACGAGCTCCGCGACAAGCTCAACTGCCGCGAAAGCCACATCCCCCGCGGGTGAGCATCCGATCAAACAGGCTGGCGAACTGGCGCTGACGCGGCCGCCGGCTGCAGCAACGGTCGCAAGCAAGCCGCCCGCGCCGGCGCCGCTCAATTTGGCGGACTTGGAACAACGACTCCGTGATACGCACGCGATCGGCGTATTCACCAAACTTTCACTGAAGAATCAGGTTGACGATCTGCTCAACGAGTTTCGGGCCCTCTACAAAGGACCGGACAAACGCCCGACTGCGCAGTTGCGGCAGCAATACGACCTCCTGCTGCTCAAGGTGCTCACACTGCTGCAGGATAGCGACCCGTCGCTGGCGGCGGCAATTTCTTCCTCGCGCGAGGCTATCTGGGGAATTCTGTCGGATCCGGATAAATTTGCAAAAATCTGAAGAGGTCATTAAGGAAAAAATCATGCGCATACGCATCTTAGTTCCCATGTTCATACTCGCCGCCCTGGGCAGCGCCACCTTGTTCGCCGCGGATGACGCCTCGATGAGCAAGGATCTCAAAGCGACGATCGCCTTGCAGGGCATGCCGTGCAGCACGGTGCTGGATGCGAAACGCAACGCAGACAGCGATTACACGGTCTCGTGCAAGGACGGCAATCGATATCACGTGTTTGTCAACGCGCAAGGACGCGTCGTCGTGCAAAAGCTATAATCACGCAGCAGATAGTCCAACGGGGGCATTGGCAATTCCAATTCAAACGCGACGCTCGTTCATGCGCTTGGTAGCCGGCGGCATCGCACTTGCCGATGGCGGGTTGCTGGCGCGTTGGGCGCGGGCGGATCTACCGCAAGGAACCGTGGACTCGGAGGCGCGTGACGCGCTGCCGGGCAAGCAGCCGCTCATCAAGCGTTCGTTCCGGCCGCCGAACTACGAATCGCCGCTGGAATTCTTCGACAATGTCATCACGCCCAACGATAGATTCTTCGTTCGTTGGCACCATGCGAATATACCGCGTATTGACGCGGGGTCGTGGCGGCTCAGTGTCGGCGGGGACGCGGCCGAGCGGGGATTCGAGCTCGGCATGGACGAGTTGAAGCGCGACTTCGAACCGGTCGAGCTTCTGGCCGTATGCCAGTGTGCCGGCAATCGGCGGGGTTTTTCCGCACCGCATGTTCCGGGAGTGGAGTGGGGTTCCGGCGCGATGGGAAATGCACGCTGGAAAGGCGCGCGGTTGAAGGACATTCTTGCGCGGGCCGGCGTGAAAAAGGATGCCGTGGAGATCGCCTTTAACGGCAGCGACCGTGCAGCGATCGATAGGACTCCGGCTTTCGTCAAGAGCCTGCCGGCCTGGAAGGCGATGGATGAAAACACGTTGGTCGCGTATGAAATGAACGGCGCTGCGCTTCCGCACTGGAATGGGTTTCCGGCACGAATCGTGGTGCCGGGGTGGATGGCGACCTATTGGATGAAGCAAGTCGTCAGTATTCGCGCATTGGCGCAACCGCTGGCCAGCTTCTGGATGAATACGGCGTATCGAATTCCGATCGGGAAATACCCGATCATCGATCGATTCATTTCGCAGGAATCGGAAACGACGACGCCGATTACCGAGCTTCTCGTCAACTCTCTCGTCACAAATCTCGGCGACGGGCGCCGAATCGCGGCTGGCCAACCGATCGAGATCAAAGGCATAGCCTGGGACGGCGGCTACGGTATTCGCGGCGTGGAGATTTCCGTTGACGACGGGCGCACGTGGCAAAGCGCCAGGCTGGGCGAGAGTCAGGGAAAGTATTCCTTCCGCACCTGGCAATTTTCATGCTCGGCTCGAGCGGCGGGCCGCATGACCGTCATGGCGCGCGCGAGCAGCGTGCAGGGCACTGCGCAGCCGGCGGAGCTCATTTTCAATGGGGCGGGCTATCATAACAACGTCGTGCAAAAGATCGCGATCGAGATTGTCTGAGGTGACTATAAAAAATAGATTCGTTTCGGCGCTACTCCTCGGCTTCGTCTCGGCAGCGGCGTACGGCGGTGAAACGTCCATCCAACTCGCGGGCGGCGCACAGGCGGCGCTCGTCAATTTGCGCTGTTCCACATGTCACAGCCTGGACTATATCGTCATGAATTCGCCCTTTCTGGCGCGCGCGGCCTGGGAAGCAGAAGTTCGCAAGATGATGAGGATCATGGGCGCTCCCATTCCGGAAGAAGACGTGGCTCCCATCGTCGAGTACCTTACCCAGCACTATGGGGCGAACTAGCCGAGGTCGATTTTTCTCAACGGGAAGGGTGGATGGTGATGCTCTCGAAATCAATGTTTTCGATGCTGGCGATGCTGCTACCCGCCGCCAACGTGGCACCGGCGGCAACAACGCCCGACGTTGGTACCGCCCACGATTTGGTGCTGCATGGTGGATCGATCTACGACGGTTCGGGCGGCAAGCCGTTTCTCGGAGACGTCGCGATCGACGGCGACCGCATCGCGTATGTGGGCCCGAAGCGAGATTTGACCGGTCGCATTGACATCGACGTCCACGGCGAAGGCGTAGCGCCGGGATTCATCAACATGTTGGCGCACCCGGAGGAGTCGCTGCTCGTCGACGGCCGGGCATTGAGCGATCTCACGCAGGGCGTGACCTTGGAGGTGATGGGCGAATTTTCGATGGGTCCGCTCAATCAAAAGATGAAGGAACTGATGGTCGCGCGCCAGGAAGACATCAAATTCCCGGTCACCTGGACGACACTCGGGGAGTACCTGGAAGGATTGGAACGCAAGGGTATCGCGCCGAACGTGGCGTCGTTTGTCGGGGCCCCAACGGTAAGGACTTATGTACTCGGGGAAGCCGACGTGCGGCCCTCGGCGCAACAGCTCGAGCAGATGCGCGGACTGGTTCACCAGGCCATGGAGGAGGGGGCGCTGGGTGTCACGACCATGCTCATATATGCGCCGGCGACCTATGCGAAAACACCCGAACTGATTGCGCTCGCCCAAGAGTCGGCGCGCTGCGGGGGTATCTACACGGCTCATATGCGAAGCGAGGGCGACCGCATTGAGTCCGCGCTGCAGGAAACCATCGAGATCGCGCAGGCAAGCGGCGCACCGGCTGAAATCTATCACCTGAAAATTTCAGGCAAGGACAACTGGGGCAAAATCGACAAGGTCATTGCAACCATTGAACAGGCGCGTGCGGCCGGTGTGCGCATCACCGCGAACATGTATACCTATACGGCCGGTGCGACGGGACTCGACGCCGCGATGCCGCCGTGGGTGCAGGATGGCGGACAGGAGGCGTGGATCAAACGACTGCAGGATCCTGCGGTTCGAGTGAAGGTCATTGCAGAAATGCGCAACCCGCATCCGGGTACCTGGGAAAACCTCTACGGAGCAGCGGGACCCGACGGCATACTTTTCCTCAGTTTCAAAAATCCCAAGTTAAAGCCGCTGACCGGCAAGACGCTTGCGGAGGTGGCCAAGGCGAGAGGCGTTTCGCCGGAGGATGCCGCCATTGACCTGGTGATAGAAGACGGTACGCGCGTCGGCGTGGCGTACTTCTTGATCAGCGAAGCGAATGTGCGCCGCCAAATGTCCCTGCCTTGGGTAAGCTTCGGTTCGGACGAACAGGGCGACGCCCCTGAAGGGGTATTTTTGCTGTCGGCCGCACATCCGCGCGCGTATGGCAACTTTGCTCGCATTTTCGCAAAGTACGTTCGCGAGGATCATGCCCTCACCACCGAAGAAGCGGTGCGCAGGTTGACATCGCTTCCGGCCGACAATCTGTCGCTCAAGGACCGCGGCCGCCTGCGGCCAGGAGCGTTTGCCGACCTTGTCGTCTTCGATCCGAACACGATTCAGGATCACGCGACATTCGCAAAGTCGCATCAGCTCAGCACCGGGGTCAGCTACGTCATCGTCAACGGCAAGCTGGCGTTGAAAGACGGCAAGGCGACAGGTGCGGCGACCGGTCGAGTGGTCAGGGGCCGCGCGTGGAGGGGTGCCGATGGCGGCGGATGTCGAAAATCCTCGAGCGACTGGGTGTGGTCCAAGTGACCACAGGTTCCGAATGTGATTCGCGGGCGCGATGCTGTTCGAACTCATCAATCGTGATTGAAGATCCCCTTGTATGCTAGAAAATCCTCGGCTTGCTCCGGGCCCACCGGGATATCGTTGCGGCCCCAGCCTTCCAAGCACACTTTGCCTTTGGAGCTTTTCTGCGTTTGCAGCTGTATGTACGTTGCATGGTACGCGACCTGCCCCGGCATACCTGGGAATGGAGCAAACTGTTTGTTGAACAATACGGGAATGAATGTATCCATCGCCATGGCGGGAGGCGAAGCCACGGGAACAAGCTTGATTTTACCGACGGCTTTAATGCCGTCGTATTCTTGATATTGATCGAAAGAGATTCCTGATTTATCCGCGGCGCCATTCGACCGATCGTCGCACAAGAAGAGTTTCAAAGCGGTGGGATCCCAATTGTTCGCAGCGAGATTGTCTATTACGCTGCGCGCCAAAATCTTACGCGGATCGTCTGAAGTCGACACGAACAAGAACAAAACTGTAGCGGCGCTGGCGAGGGCCAAGCCGACGAATACCAAGATGACCGTCTTCATTCACGACGACGCTATGTCCGGACTGGCCCCGGTGTCAAGAACCAGTGGCAATCATGAGTGCACAAGTGGCTGCATCGCGGATCCGGGCTTTCGATTTTCCTTGAAGCCAATTCCAGGGTAAAAGAGTCGCTATGAGTACGAGGGGGTAACGATGTCTACTGTGTCTTATGCCCTATGGGCGTTCGCCGCGGGCGCGTTGATTCCGCTGATGGCGATCTTGAATGCCGGCCTGGCGCGTGGCGTGGGCGGCCCGATTCAGGCCGCCGTTATCTTGTTCATGGTGGCATTGGCCGCCTCTCTCTTGGTTGCTGCAATCGCGACGGTGCGCATCCCTGAGCTGCAAGCTCTGGTTCGAATCCCACCCGCCCAGTATGCGGGAGGTGTCATTGTCGCCTTCTACGTCCTCAGCATCACGTTTCTGGCACCTCGATTCGGTGTCGGCAACGCGATTCTGTTTGCGGTGACGGCGCAGCTTCTCTCCTCGGCAGTGATCGACCACTTCGCTCTGGCGGGAGCGGTCCTGCGGCCTCTGACATCCATTCGGGTACTGGGACTCACAATCGTCATCATCGGCGTGGTCCTGACGCAGATTGCTGACCGCGTCGCTGCCCCTGCCCGATGAAGCCGTGGCTATCGCTATTGCGCAGTTCGAGGGATCACTGAACCGATTCCCTAGTGCGTCTCCATGACCGAGGGCGTTCCGTCGGACCACTTGGTCACCGGAACTATGAACGTCGTGACGGGTTCCGGATCGCCCTGCGCGGCGTATATCGGGGAGCCGTCGAGATTGGCGCCCCAGGCGGCGCCGTCGATGTGGGCAAGGAAGAACATGAGATGTGGATGCCAGTGGCCATCGGCGTCAGACAAGTATCCTTGCTTTGACAGCATGAATGCCATTACGCCGGGCTCCGGCATGACGAAGGTATTTGCCGCAAGCGCGGCCTTGGTGCGAGCGACCATGTCGGACTTTGAAACGCCGGCGAGCACCCAATGAGTTCTTTCGAGATAGCTGGGAAGAACGGTACGCACGGCTGCGGGGTTGAAGCATATCGGCGCACGAAGCTTGGGATTCCAGAACTCGGGATCGTTGAACCCCGCAGCCCAGGACCGCTCGACCAGACAGACGAAGCCGTTCTTGCCCTTCGCGGCCGTTTCGTAACCATGACTACCGAGTGTCAGGACATCGGCGTCGCCGGCGATCGATGCCGGCGCGGCGCTCCGCGCCAAGGCGACCTCATCGGCCGGGCTAGTCACCTGGTATTGCCGGAGCGGCGCCATGGCGGGATAGGGAGCCTTCGCATCGCCGGCGCCGGCCGAACTGATGGCGCAATTCAGGATAACCAGTCCGCATGCGGGTCCGACCGCCCAACCTGTTGTCCGCATAGATCACTCCAATTTCAATACTTCACTATATGGTAAAGTATCGGAGATGCGCGCGCTTGTGTCAAGGACCATCAGCCGCCAAATTGCGCCGATGAGTGGCTGTTCCGCCCGCACGCAATTGTTCATAGCCGAGTGCTTGATAAAATCTCTCGCCGGCGGGAACGTCTTTGACGATAAGTGTGTCGCGCGTACCGACGTTTTCAACGCGGATATGCGACTCCAGCCTTAGTTGCTAACCTCGACAACGCGTGTAGATCTCCCGAGTATCCAAGCAAAGCCGAATCCCGCAGACCAATCGTAGGCCCTTTCTACCAGCGGACTGTCTTGGAATACCGCACCGCGAAGCGTGTCGTAATGAATGTAGGCCGCGAACCAAGTTCTCGAAAACCGCTTCGTGACCGTAACTCCAAACTGCGTTCCGGAGTAACCGCCAGGTGCTGTGTATGCCGGGCGATTCGCGGTCGCATATTGTGGCGCAACCGAATAATAGTAATCGCTGTACTTCTTGTCGATAAACATCGGACCGCTGCCAAGTTCGGTATTCCAACCATGCATCCCGAAGGTATCCTTAATCTTAAGGACTAACCGCGGATCGCTGATCCAGCCGATCGACTGCGGCGAGCTGGCGATCGTAAACGCAGCGCGGACTGGCACTTGGAGATCCAATTTCAGCCGGCCCGAATCGCGCTTAATGATGTGAAAATACACGGCGGGGCCGAGCTCTATCGTCGGCCGTAATTCTGGCATACCGTAACGCGCGGTATCATGCGGTACCACAGCGTTGATGTCGCCGCTGATATTCAGTTCCAGCCAGTCCTGGTTTATCAGTAAGCCGCGCACGCCGCTCTTGTCGGCTCTGAGAAATTCACCGTTGTAAACGAAGTATGGGACGGGTATTGGGTATAGGCGCGTCGTGTCCGAACCGGGATAATCTTGAAATGCGGTTGCACCGATACCGAGTCCGAATTCCCACAAAGGCTCCTGCCTGGTTTCTGCGCGGCTCTGCCCGGCGCCAACCATTAGCGCCGCCACAATTAGAACCTTGCTGTGCATATCCGGTGACGGTATCACCCGGGGAATTCGCCGCAAGACCCTATAACAAATCTTTGCAAACCGAAGTACGCTTGATCGGTAGGGATATCTGCCCATTATCTCCTACTGCTTAGCACCCATCGCAGGAGCAGAACCATCGCGATATCGGAATCGAACGTAATAGACGCGTTGTCCGGCGCCGTGCTTCGCGGTTTTCATTAGGTCGATCAGATTCTTAAACCCAGTGTCTCGAGCTAGTCGGTCGGTGAGGTCCTCCCAGGTAATTTCACGAATCGATCTGACTTCGATCTGGCCTTCCTCCAGCCGATACTTTCCGCCCACTTTGACATGGGGAGCTTTCCAGATGCGGACACTGGCCGTTACTTCGCCGCTCTTGACTAAGGCGCGGAGTTTTTTGGTGAAGAGCACGTGGTTGCCTCATGAACAGCCTTGCAGATTATTGCAGCAGTTCGATCGCGCTTGCTACACATGTGAGCTGCACGTCAGCGAATGCCCGGACAGGATAGTCCGGGCCGGTCCGCCAGCAGGGCGCCGTCCGCTGCGGCGGGTTTGGCGGATGAGAAGATAAGCCCAGCGCTGCGCAGACGCCGGTAGCCTTGGGATTCAATGCGCCGGCGTCAGGTACCTGACCAGAAGGAGGGCCGCGCGCGGAGTATTTCCGCGAGATTCGCGGGCGCTTGAATTTGGCGAATGGCTGCTTGCCAGCGCTCCCCGTCGCCGATGCAGAGCTTGCCGATGACGTCGGCAGAGGCTTGCCAGCTATGGATTAGCGCGCTGACGCCGCTCGCTACCAGGGCGTCTCCGCGCTGCAAGTGCTGCAGTGTGTTGTAAAGCACGTCGTTCATAATCAAAATTGTAGTGTGCTTCGACAAGGCGCAGCAATTGTCGGCGTATTCAGACATCGGTGTTGGATTGACGAAAAGTGGCAGGTCGCACTGCGGGCGGCAAGCGTTGCATTCGTGCACGACTAGTCGAAAGAACCCCGACGGCCTATTCTGCTCGGCAACCGTACCTCGGTCCTTACAGTATTTAGGAGGAGTTATGCAGAAGCGGAAACTGGGAAACAGTACCCTGGAAGTGTCGGCGCTGGGTCTGGGCTGCATGAGCATGAGCCATGGCTACGGGCCGCCGGGTGACAAGCAGAAGATGATCGAGGTAATTCGCGCGGCCATCGCTCGCGGCATTACATTATTCGATACGGCGGAGGTCTACGGCCCTTTCACGAACGAAGAACTCGTGGGCGAGGCAGTCGCCCCGTTCCGCCACCAGGTGGTGATTGCGACCAAGTTCGGCTTCAAAATTGTCGAGGGTAAGCAAGCCGGCCTCGACAGCCGGCCCGAGCACATCAAGCAGGTCGCAGAGGCCTCTTTGAAGCGCCTCAAGGTCGAGGCGATCGATCTGTTCTATCAGCACCGTGTCGATCCCAAGGTACCGATCGAGGATGTCGCGGGCGCAGTGAAAGACCTCGTCCGCGCGGGCAAGGTCAAGCACTTCGGCCTCTCCGAAGCGGGGACGCAGACGATTCGTCGTGCTCATGCGGTTCAGCCCGTCGCCGCTGTGCAGAGTGAATATTCGCTGTGGTGGAGAGAACCTGAAGCAGACGTACTGCCGACACTCGAGGAACTTGGCATCGGCTTCGTCCCGTTCAGCCCGCTCGGCAGGGGTTTCTTGACGGGGAAAATCGACGACAGTACGACATTCGATAGCACCGACTTTCGAAATGTAGTCCCGCGCTTCACGCCAGAGGCCAGGAAAGCGAACAAGGTGCTGGTCGACCTGCTCGCCGCGATCGCAGCTCGCAAGAAAGTGACCTCAGCGCAGCTTGCGCTCGCTTGGCTGCTTGCCCAGAAGCCTTGGATCGTCCCAATCCCGGGCACCACAAAGTTGCAGCGCCTCGAGGAGAACATCGGTTCAGCGTCGCTTGAGCTGACCTCGAACGATCTTCGGGAACTCGAGGGCGCTGTCTCGAGAATCACCGTGCAAGGGGACCGCTACCCCGAGCACCTGAATCGAATGGTCGACCGTTGATGGCAGCGACTCGGAGCCGGTCCACTATAGTTTGCGGCGCCGCGCAACCTGACGGAGGCTCGCAATGAACGCAGCGCCGGCCAAAGTCCCCCTGCCAATGGAAACCAGAGACGCCGCTACCGCCCGCAAGGCCCGCCGGCACTTGATACCACTGTTATTCCTGCTCTATGTTGTCGCATACCTCGACCGAGTCAACGTGGGATTCGCGTCTCTCACGATGAACCGCGAGCTCGCCCTTACGAGCGAGCAGTTTGGGATGCTTTCCGGGATCTTCTTCTGGGGCTACTTCCTGTTCGAAATCCCCAGCAACCTGATCCTACACAAGATCGGCGCACGCACATGGATCGCCCGGATCCTGATCACCTGGGGCATCGTAGCCGTGTTCACCGGCTTCGTTCAGAACGCAACTCAGCTCTATGTCGCACGCTTCATTCTCGGCGCCGCGGAGGCCGGTTTCTATCCCGGTATCGTCTATTACCTATCGTACTGGTTCCGGCAACGCGAACAGGCGCAGGCCATCGGTCTGTTCCTCACGGCTTTGCCGACCGCAAGCATTTTAGGCGGGCCGATATCGGGCTGGATTCTCGATCATGTAAACGCCTATGGCTTGAGCAGCTGGCGCTGGCTATTGATCCTCGAGGCATTGCCGGCAATCGCCTGCGGAGTGCTGACCTACCGCGCACTTCCTGATCGTCCCGCCGACGCGAAGTTCCTCACAGAAGAGGAGAAAGTACGTCTCACCGACATGCTGATGGCCGAAGCCAAAGCCAAGCCCGGAGCGCAGACACTCACTGCCCTGAAGACTCTCACCCATCCGCGTGTCATGCATCTGGCGGCCGCGCATTTCCTTTTCTTGATGGGTCTGTATATCACCGGTTTCTGGATGCCGCAGTCGATCAAGAGCGTCGGGACGGAACTATCGAACACTGCAGTAGGGGTCCTGATTCTTGTTCCGAACCTCGCTGGTCTTATATCGATGGTGCTGGTGTCTCGGAGTTCGGATCGGTGGGGTGAACGCCACTTCCATGCGGCCATTTCTTTGCTGTGTGCCGCTACAGCGCTCGTCTTCGTGGGCGCGACATCGTCGGTTACCGCCTGCGTAGCGCTCTGGTGCATAGCTGCCGCCGGGATCGATAGTTACCTGGGACCGTTTTGGGCGTTGCCGGGAGAGTTCCTGACTGGCCGTTCCGCCGCGTGCGGCTATGCGTTCATCAATTCCTTCGGTAGCCTTGGTTCCTACTTTGGCCTGTCCGCCATTGGTTCGATCGCCACCAAGACGGGGAGCTTCAGCGGGGGATTTCGCGTGATTTCGGCGGCGCTCGTCGGGGCCGCAATACTCATACTGGCACTGAAGCTGCACCCCCGCCCGCTGCCGGGACCCGGCGCCAAGCGGCCAGTCGTGGCCTGACTACGCTCGCGCCCAAGCGCCGATCTCGGCGCGCCCAATGATTACGCTTCCATTCTCCGTCGCTTCGTGCATGAGTCGTTCAAGCAACGTTTCCATGTCTACATCTGAAGGTGTGGCAACACCAAGCCGCTCCATACTCGGAATAAGGGTCTCGATCAGATCCGCGAGCGCTTGCAGGAAATCCGCACTTGCCGCTCCGCCGCCGATGAACGTCTGCATACGCATTTGAGGTGCAGCCAGACCCGCACGAATGAACGTCATGAACAGCTTACCGGCCATGTTCGAATCGGTGCCGGCGCGGCGGAACGTCTCCCGTATCCACTCACAGCAGCGCTCATACGTCGGCGCCGCTGGAATTGAACGAGCGCCGACCCAATCAGGCTCGTGAAAGACAACCAAGCCACCAGGCCGGACATGACGGGCGACCTTTCGGACGAACGCGGCTGGATCGGCCTGAAAAAGCAGTACATATCTGCCCACGACGGCATCGAACAGCCGGTCGAATTTCAACTCTGCTGGATCCCCCTCGCGAAAAGACACTCTAGTCAAGCCTCTTTCTTCAGCGCTCCGCGTTGCTGCGGCGACCGCCGTCGCAGCCACGTCCGTGCCGATCACCTCGCCAGAGGCGCCGACGAGCTCAGCGGTTAGGAATGTGACATCACCCGCACCGCTGCCGATGTCGAGCACGCGCATGCCCGCGTCAATCCCCGCCTCGCGAAAAATCTGTCGCGTGGCCGGCTCAAGGAGGCGCGCCTGCACTCTCAGACGCGACAGCTCTCGATCGGAGTGCCCTAGAACGTATGCGGGGTGCAAATCCGACAGCAACCCGGCCCTTGCGGGGTTTAGAATGCCACGCGGAAAACTGCGTTTCATCGTGGCTCAATGTTCAAGTTCTGCCATTTAGGCGTCATCGAGAGGGCCCGCATAATCTATGCCTAAGAATAAGACGTTAAAGGTTGTTGCTGGCATCGCTGCTTCATTCACCGGTCTGGTTGGCACGATTATCTTTCTGTTGGGAACTAAAACAATCAACTTCGAGATGGCAATGCTAATGCTTGTTGCATTGTTGGCAATGTATGTCGGAATCGGAATCCTGATCGCTGTCTATCGCTTAATGGGTAAGCTGGAATGAGCGCCTTACCGGAAAGCCTGACTGAGCAGCTCGTCCAGCAGCCATGATGGCCCGGAGCGCCAAGAGCCCGAGGGACTTCAGTGGGCGCGGCGGAACGTGAGATTCAAGCGCTGTGAACCCAGCACATCGTGGTAACCCGCCTTCAGCGGAAGGACGCCGTGGTGGCTTAGGCGCGCGGGGCCGCCCCAGACTACGACATCGCCGTGCTCCAGCGGTATTCGGCGTCGCAATTCCGTTCGCGTCTTGCCGCCGAACAGGAAAACCGCCGGCAGGCCTAGCGATACTGAAACAATGGGTTCACGAAAATCGCGCTCGTCCTTGTCCTGATGCAGAGTGAGGCGAGCCCCGGGTTCGTAGCGATTGATGAGACACGCATCGGGGTCGAAGTGCGGGAACGCAGCGGCCAGCGCCGCCGCTCGGGCTAACGCGGAAAACACGACCGGCATGGGCGGCCATGGGTGGCCACTTAACGGATCACGGCTCTCGTAGCGATATCCGGTTCGGTCGCTGACCCAGCCTAACCTGCCGCAATTGGTCATTGCCACTGACATACGAAAGCCGCCGGGAGTGACGAGGTGACGGAAGGGCGCGGCTACTTCAACGCGCTCAATTTCCGCTCGTAGCGCAGTGGCATTGTCGAGTGCAAATCCGCGAAGCAGCCAAGCACCCGAAGTGAGTTTTTCTTTAGCACTGTCCGGGGAGAAGCCCTCGAAGAAGTCGCGAGTTTGCGAAGACCTAAACATGTGAATGCATCTCTGCAAAGCTATCGGGAGAGTTCACAGATCCAATTCATCTTTGGGCCTCCTACGTTTCGCCGTTCATTTTTTTGGATCAGTGCCTCGGATCTTTGCCCGATGTAACCGCCCCCAAAGCGGCACTGTAGCGCGGGACTGTGTTTATGTACAGTATCATTGTCTGAGTTTTTATACAGTAGTGTTGCCTTGACCGGGTGAGTGTTCACAACCCCAAAATTGACCTTGGTTGAAGGAGGTATTCAATGTTCGACAGCGAACTGACACCGTTCTACGGTGCCCATAGCATCTTGTTCCTTTGCAACGCCAGGGAAGGTAGGAGTGGTGACCGGAACAATTGCAAGGCCGACGACCACGAGCAAAACGACCGCTCCCATTGAGGCGACGCCCGCGGCGCGGACCCTCGCAATTCATCGGGCGCGACTGGCAGACCTCTTGGCGAAGGCCGAGACAGCCGCTCAAAATGGGAACGCGGAAATTCATTTTGCGGTCAGCACACTTATCGAGCGGCTCAGCGGAGACTTGATCCGACTCTACGACGACTTGGAACGCGGAGCGCTTGCCCACAGTGACCGGGTCACCGTAGTGCCAACGCTCGAGTGCATGCGCGAAGTACTGCGCCACGCATGGAGCCGTCCACGCTCACTTCGTGACACGCTTTACAAAGCCCTTGCGGTCAGTCCGGACAGCCCTCCGTAATACAGCGCAGCTTTGGGCAGCCGGGATACATTTATAATTCGGCACCGCAGATGACGGGCGGTCGGTGATTAATTGGGAAAGTTGAGCTTGCGCTCGATCTCCCGGAAGCGCGGTTCCTTGCGCAACGGATCGACCAGCGGATCCAGCTTGACACCGATGACACCTGCGTCCGGCAGGCGATAAGCCGTTTCGAGCCAATCCAACGCCTTCGGAATCTCGCCCCATTGCGCATAGATCTCGGCCATCTGATATGCGGCGCCTTCCCCGAATTCCGCTTGCATCGCGGCCCGCTCGATCTCCGCATCCGCACGCCGGTGGAGTCTGTCGTACAGAATAGCCAAGCACAGCCAGCCTTGCCAGTCACGCTTTTTAGTCTCGCAGGACTCGCGGGCGGACTGAAGCTCTCCGAGCATGAGATAGTTCAAGCCGCGGGCATTTTTAAGATCGCTGGAGTCGAAATCGAGGTGCAGAGCGCGGTTGTTCGCGTCGATTGCTTCGCGATATCTCTGCGCATCGCTGAGTGCGAAACTCAAGAGCGCGTAGCCCCGCGGGTTCAGCTGGTCCATCGCGATGGCGCGGCGAATCTTCGCCAGCCCCTCTTCGGTGCGCCCTATCGTCGCGAGAAAGCGGCCGTATCGCATCAGGACGTTGGTATCGTTCGGCGATAGCGCCAGCGCGCGCTCATATTCGGTCTGCGCCCGCGCCAAATCGAGATATCCCCGCTCCCATGTCATGCCCATCGCCACATGAGCTTCCCCGAGTTCGGGCGCCAAACTGATCGCCTTCTCCGCATTCTCGCGCGCTCTCTTGAACCAGGAACGAATCTCCGGGCCATTGGAGTAGTTGTTGGCGTAGCCGACCTGCTCCAGCGCCGCGCCGACCAGCGCCTTGGCGAATTTCGGGTCTAGTCGGATGGCTTCCTCGAACAAGGCCATCTTTGCCAGCGCGTTTTCTCTGTTAAAGCCCTTCCGTTCCAGAGTCTTGCCGCGCAGATAGGCGTCGAAAGCGGCTGGATTCTGCGTGCCGCCGATCTCGATGATCGCTGCAGCATCGGCCAGCAGCGTCGCCTTGAGAGCCATGGTGACGGCCGTCGCGATTTCCGCTTGCAGCGTCAGCACGTTCTTGAGGTCCCGATCGTAGGTATGCGACCAGAGGTGAAATCCGGTCGCGGCGTTGATGAGCTGGGCCGTGATCCTGACCTGATTGCCGTCCTTGCGCACGCTGCCCTCGAGGACTGCGCCGACGTGAAGCTTTCGTGCAATGTCGGCGACGTCCACATTTGTTCCCTTGAAGGTGAACGATGAGGTGCGCGCCGCCACCTGCAGGTCGGGAATCGCGACGAGCGAATTGAGCAATTCCTCGGACAGCCCGTCGGAGAAGTATTCCTGCTTCGGATCGCCGCTCATGTTCACGAAGGGAAGCACGGCGATCGAGTGCGGCGGGGGTGCAGTTGCCGATTCTTCGCCAATCGTCTTCGCCGGGCCAACGCCGGAGTCCGGGGTCTGCGCGGAGCCGGCGACCGTGGCCGGTGGGTGCTTTGTAGGCCGGGACTTATCGATTATGAAATAGATGAATACGACGGCAACCACAGCGATCACGGCGGCGAGCAGAAGCTTCCTTTGCTGATTCGCCGGTGGGCTGGCCGAAACCGCTGCAACGAGATTGACAGAGTCCGCATCATGATCCGGTTTGGCGCTCGTTGGGTGTGCGATGAGGCGCTGCACCGCCTCAACGAGCCTGGCGGACGCGGCGTCTACCCCGCCGGCGCCTGCTTCGATCCACTGCGACTCGCTAAGAAAGTATTCGAGCGTGGGTGTCAACGGAGTCGTATCGGTCCGAAGGACAACGATTGGCCGCCGCTTCGAAGAGGCGCGTTCGACTTCCTTTGCAACGTGCGGCGACGAAACTGCGTGCTCCGACAGCACCAACACGATGGCCTTGGACCCGTTGATCGCGCGAATAATGCCATCGGCGTACGGGGCGCCGGCCGGCACGTCCCGTGGTGCGATCCAGCACTTGATCCTATTGAGTTCGAGTGTCCTGACAACGGCATTGGCCACCGCTGCGTCCGGCGAGGCGTAGCTGATGAATGCGTCTAACGTGCCGGAACGAGCGCCCGCCATTTGCTGTTCCCCGCCGCCTTCAGCCACGTCGATCCCCCTAGAGGCTACTTCATTTTCGCAGATGTTCGCCGTCTTTATCAAAGTTTACCGGGTAATCGTCGCTCACGACCCTCACACGAAGACTTCCGCACCGGCTGTTGAGGCGCCGTGACCGGAGTTTCATCATGGACTTGACCCCTTTCAATTTCTTGCTTTCAATCAGGTGAGTACGTCATCGCGTCGCGCCCGGGGGCGGATTCTATCTGCGCCGGATGCCTCATGGAATGGACAGCTCGACGCTTGCGCGTCACAGTGACGCGGAGGGGGCAGGACGATCGCATGAGAATTCTCGTTACCGGCAGTGCCGGGCATCTGGGCGAAGCACTGATGCGAACTCTGCAAGCCTCGGACCACGAGCCAATCGGTCTCGATATCAAAAGTTCGCCGTACACTCATCGAGTGGGATCGATCACCGAGCGCAGTTTTGTCGACCAGTGCATGCAAGAGAAGGACGCGGTGTTGCATACGGCGACGCTGCACAAGCCGCATATTGCGAGCCACTCTCGGCAAGACTTTATTGATACCAACATCACCGGTACGTTAAATCTGCTTGAGTCGGCGTCGGCAGCAGGTATCAAGTCTTTTGTCTTCACGAGTACCACCAGTGTTTTTGGCCATGCCCTCACGCCGCCCGCCGGTGCGCCGGCCGCGTGGATTACCGAGCAGGTCGTGCCCGCTCCAAAGAACATTTATGGGATAACAAAGCTGACTGCGGAGAACCTGTGTGAGCTGTTTGTAAGAAGCCGCGGCCTGCCCTGCATCGTTTTGAGAACGGGGCGATTTTTCCCCGAGCAGGATGACGACCAGGCAGCGCGGCAGAACTACGACGACGGTAACTTGAAGATCAATGAATTTCTCAATCGGCGCGCCGATATCGAGGATGTCGTTAGTGCTCACCTGTTGGCGATTGAGCGCACGCCCAGTATTGGCTTTGACCGATACATCATCAGCGCGACCACGCCGTTCACGCCCGACGACCTGTACGAATTGCGCAAAGATGCGCCGGCCGTGGTGAGGCGCTACGCACCAGATTACGAGGCTGAATATCAACGGCGCGGATGGCGAATGGCGCCGACGATCGATCGTGTGTATTTCAACGAACATGCAAGGACTCGATTGGGATGGCAACCGAGGTACGACTTCAACGGTATCATCCAGCGCCTGAAAGCCGCAGAGGATTTCCGCAGTCCTCTCGCAATCGCCGTCGGCGCAAAGGGCTACCATGCGCAGATTTTTTCCGAGGGTCCTTACCCGACCAGCTCGTAGACATCTCATCGCACGGGTCGCGCAAGCGCTTCCTGCCGTCACCGCGACGGTCCCTGGTTGGCGTTGGCAGATAGGTCGAGGGCTTCAATATCGAATGGCAGGCCTTTTTCCAGCAAGCTCACGAAAGCAACTACCGCGTGGGTTTAAGCCCCACCGTCAGGAATTACGGCAGCCGCACGCCGCCGATTGAAAACAGTGTATCTTTCTTTTATATAATGAACTCGCGTTCCGGATAAGGGCGCCCTCGGAGGCGCAAAGAAGGGTCGCTATGGCAAGCAAGGTATGGTTCATCACCGGCACGTCCAAGGGTTTTGGCCGAGTTTGGGCGGAGGCGGCGCTGGCGCGAGGAGATCGGGTCGCAGCATCGGCGCGGGATGTAAAAACGCTTGCGCCGCTGGTCGAGCGCTATGGTGATCAGGTCGCAGCGCTCGCGCTGGATGTCACGCACAAGGCCGCGGTCGACGCCGCGATCACGAGTGCGCACGCACGCTTCGGCCGTCTCGATGTGGTGATAAACAACGCCGGCTATGGTCTTTTCGGCGCAATCGAAGAGGTCAGCGAGATTGAAGCCCGCGCGCAAATAGAAACCAATCTATTCGGCGCGCTGTGGGTCACTCAGGCCGCGTTGCCGATCATGCGTGCGCAAAAATCGGGCCACATCATCCAGGTTTCATCGATCGGCGGGGTCAACGCATTCGCAACGGTCGGGCTCTATCACGCCTCGAAGTGGGGCCTGGAGGGTTTCAGTCAGTCTTTGGCTGCCGAGGTTGCGGGTTTCGGAATCAAGGTGACCATTGTTGAGCCGGGCGGCTTCGCGACCGACTGGGGCGGGCCCTCCGCCAAGCGTGCCGCGCAATTGCGGGAGTATGACGGTGCCCGAGCGACCATCGCTTCTTTCCGCAGCGGCTTCGTGCCGGGAGACCCGGAAGCGACGGGCCCGGCCATTTTAAAAATCGTCGATGCGAAGGATCCGCCGCTGCGCATATTCTTCGGCTCCGGCGGTTTGCCGATGACGCGCAAGGAATACGCCAAACGAATCGAAATTTGGGAGAAGTGGAACGATGTGTCGCTCGAGGCGCAAGGCGACTGGGCGGCGAAGCAGGCTCGCTAGCTTGCCCGTAGTCGGGCTATCCTGCACTGCGAATTAGGCAAAGCGCTGACGCATGCCCAACTGCGCTGGTTTCTGCACCAAACCTATTGAAGCGTGATGTCGCCGCTGAACTCGACGTTCAACTTGAGGCCGGCGACTTCCAGCCGCATTTTTGCCGGAAATGCTTCTGTGCCGGTAATCGCACGAGCCGCGAGGGCTTTGGCCACCGCTTGTTCAATCTCCCGCTGCGAACTAATCCCGACCTTTTTTAGGAACTTGCGTATGCTTAAGTTTAGAGCTTCCTCGTTCATTGAAGTCTCCCAGTGTTTACGCGGCGGCGAATTTCGGTTCCCAGTCCAATTTATGGGGCACAGAGCCCTGCGCGCGGCGTGCCTTCATCTGCGCTCGCATTTCCTGCTCGACTTGTGCGTAGATCCGCCGCTGCTCAGGAGTGAGAATCATATTAATCCTCTTGTCGCTTTCTTGCATGATGCTTCTGCGAAGGATGGGGATTGTTACGGGGCCTGTTGGTAGCGGCGCAGCCGTATTGAGGTTGACTTGGGATTCCCGGACGGCCGCTTTGAACGGCGCTTGTGGGGCCGGTATGATTCCCATGGATCGTCGCGGGGAGAATGAGCGGCGCGATCCGGGCGGCGATGCATTCGCTTGGTCCAAGAAATGGAGAAACCAGATGGCCAATAAGCTTTTCGACCTATCCGGCCAGGTCGCGCTGATCACCGGCTCATCGCGCGGCATCGGCAAAGCAATCGCCGAGGAGATGTCGGTGTCCGGCGCAAAGGTGGTCATCTCATCGCGCAAGAAGGAAGCCTGCGATCAGGTCCGCGATGAGATCCGCGCGCGCGGCGGGGAGGCGATATCGTTTACGTGCAATATCGGCCGCAAGGAAGAAGTTGAGGGACTCGTCAAGGCCACACTTGACCACTATGGCGGGATCGATATCTTGGTTTGCAATGCCGCCGTGAATCCGTTTTACGGCTCGCTCACCAAGCTCGACGACGATGCGTGGGACAAAATCCTGATCAGCAACGTAAAGAGCAGCTGGTGGTTCGCCAAGCTCGTGATTCCGCACATGGTTGAACGCGGCTCGGGCAATATCATTCTTCTCTCCAGCATCGGTGCGTTCAGGGCGACGGCAGTGCTCGGCGCTTACGGAATTTCCAAAGCAGCGGAAGCTCAGCTGGCTCGTAATCTCGCGCTGGAACTGGGTCCCAAAGGCATTCGGGTCAATGCCATTGCGCCGGGGCTCGTGAAAACGGATTTCGCCAAAGCGCTTTGGTCAAATCCGGCGATTCTGCAGAATGTGGAACAGCGCGCGCCGTTGCGGCGGATCGGCCAACCGGTGGAAATCGGGGGCATCGCGGTGTTCCTCGCCTCGCAGGCGGCAAGCTTTATCACAGGTCAGCTCATCGTTGCGGACGGCGGCTCCAGTCTCGGCGATTGACGGACAACGCAAGGCTTGGCAAACGCGTACTTCCGTTCCCAGGACTGTTGACGGCCAACAGGCGGCACCAATGAAAGTAGAAAATGCGGTCGTAGTGATTACCGGCGCTGCCAATGGCATCGGCTATGCACTTGCAAAACGGTTCAAGGCCGAGGGCGCCCGCGGGATCGCTGTGGCGGACATTGACGCCGGCAAGGTTGCGGCCGTTGCCAAGGAAATCGGCGCATTGGCCTTTGCTTGCGACGTCTCGCGCGAGCAAGACATTCAGCGGGTGGTGCGTGAAACGGAAATGGCCTTGGGGCCGATCGATCTATTCTGCTCGAATGCCGGGATTGGCCTTGCCGATCCCGATCCGAACAATGCCGCCTCTGCATCCAATGGCGACTTCGAGCGATCCTGGAATATTCACGTCATGGCCCATGTCTATGCGGCCCGCGCTTTGCTGCCGCAAATGATCGCGCGCGGGTCTGGATATTTTCTCAATACGGTTTCGGCAGCCGGGCTATTGAGTCAAATTGGCTCCGCGACCTACTCGGCGAGCAAGCACGGCGCGATTGGATTCGCGGAATGTTTGGCCATTACGCACCGCGACAGCGGCATCAAGGTTTCAGTGTTATGTCCGCAGGCCGTGCGCACGGCGATGATTGGCAACGAACCGGAAAAAGGCTCGGCATCGGTCGATGGCATCATCTCCCCGGAAGAAGTGGCGGAATCGGTCATCGGCGGCTTGGCTGCCGAGCACTTTTTGATCTTGCCGCACCCCGTAGTGGCCGGGTACATGCAGCGCAAGACCGCGGACTATGATCGATGGTTGGGCGGCATGTCGAAGCTCAGGCGCAGGTTGCGGCAGTAAGCAAGGGCTCACTGCCGGGGGATATCCAGGGCAAGCGGAGCAATTTTATGGATTACAAGACGATCAGTTACACCGTGGCGGATGGTGTCGCTACCCTGACGTTGTGCCGGCCCGAGAAGCTGAACGCCTTCACGGCGGAGATGCTGCACGAGCTGCTGCAAGCGTTCGAATCGATCGATGCCGACGACGCCGTGCGCGCCGTCATCGTTACCGGCGCGGGGCGTGCCTTCTGTGCCGGCGCTGACTTATCAGCCGGCGCCGCCACATTTCGGCGCGCCGATTCCGTTGCCTCGCCGCGGCATCCGCAAGCATCGATCGACTATTCCAGCGATAAATCTCGCGACGGCGGGGGACGTTTGACCCTGCGAATCTTTCGCTGTCTGAAGCCGGTTATCGCGGCGATTAACGGTCCCGCGGTCGGTATCGGCGCAACGATGACCCTGGCCATGGACATTCGCTTGGCGAGCGACAAGGCCAAGATTGGCTTCGTGTTTGCGCGCCGCGGCATCGTTCCGGAGGCGGCGTCCTGTTTTTTTCTGCCGCGGATCGTCGGCATTTCACGCGCGTTGGAGTGGTGCTACAGCGGCCGCGTCTATTCGGCCGCCGAGGCCAAAGCCGGCGGGCTGATTCGCGAGGTTTATGCCGAGGATCAGCTGCTCGGCGCAGCGCGCGAGATGGCGCACGAAATCATCGACAATACATCTCCAGTGGCTATTGCGCTCATTCGTCAAATGATGTGGCGCGGTTTAGGCATGAGTGATCCGATGCAAGCTCACCGGATCGATAGCCGTGCAATCATCTCGAGAGGCCGCAGCGCTGATGTGGCCGAAGGTGTGCAGTCGTTTCTGGAAAAAAGGCCTGCTAAATTCGTCGATCGGGTGTCTGCCGATATGCCGGATTATTTTCCCTGGTGGGATGAACAGCCTTACCTCTGATTGGCTGAGGCTCGACCATGCTCAAGCTGCCGCCGCCTATTTGGACCGCCATCTACTTGCTGCTTGCCGCCATAGTCAGCCGGTTGCTCGGCGGGCCCACGCTGCCCGGCTTGCCGGTCGTGCCGCTCGGCGTTTCCCTCGTGGTGGCTGCCTGGATCCCATCGCTTTGGGCCTTCATCCTGTTTCGCCGTGAGGGTACCGAAATCAATCCTATCTCGACGCAGAATCGGAAGCTGGTTACCAGCGGTCCCTATCGGTTTACGCGCAATCCAATGTACTTGGGGCTCGTTGTCCTCACCCTGGGCATTGCGATCTGGGTCGGGTCCTGGCCGTTCTTCCTGGCGCCAATGGCCGTGTTCGCCACAGCCAATTGGGTCCATATTCCCTTCGAGGAAGTGAAGATGCGCCGCCAGTTTGGGTGAGGGTCTGCCGCCGCCCGCCTGATCCGCCACGCCGGGCGGGTCCTTGAAGCAGCGCTGGGCTTTCGGTACGGAACCGGAAGCGTTAGGCTCGCCGGGTTGCTTGATTGACGCGAGTATTTAGCCGACAACGGCGGGAGAATTGCCGGATGCTCAAACATAACGTGGTTGTGACATTCCTGGGTTCGCTGCTGGCCGCGGCACCCCTGCCCGGGTCAATGGTCTCGATGGCGGCCGGCGTGGAAAAAGCGCCCGCTCCTGCCGCAACCCAGTTGATGACGCAAGACCTCATCTGCGGTCCCGACAAAGAAGTGATTATGCTTACCGTGACTTATCCGGCGGCCGGCGCGTCGCTGCCGCACCGGCACGACGCGCAGGTCTTTGTGTACGTATTGGAAGGGGAGCTGACGATGCAGGTGCGAGGCGCTCCTGCCGTGACACTTCGGCCGGGCCAGACTTTCTATGAAACGCGGGATGACGTTCATGTGGTGTCCGCCAATTCGAGCAAAACGGCGCCCGCCAAGATGCTCGTGGTGATGATCAAGGACAAGGGAAAGCCGGGGTCACGGGCCGTCGCAGACTAAGGAGATGTCATGCAACTGAACATGCCTTTACGGAATCTCGCAGTACTCGCATCGTTACTGATTGGCGCCACCGCCAGCGCGGAGATTACCGGGCAACAAAGAGCGGAAGCAGCTGGGCGCGATCTCTTGGGTTCTCCGGCGCCGCGCCTGGTGGTCAAGACGATCGATGGCGATACGATCGACCTAGGAAGCCTGTACGGCAAGAAGGCCGTGTACATTAAATTTTGGGCGACCTGGTGCGTGCCCTGCCGGCAGCAAATGCCGCATTTTCAGCATACGTATGAGACTGCAGGGCCGGATCTTGCGGTGATCGCGGTCAACGTCGGTTTCAACGATTCAGTGCCGGAGATTCGTAAATATCAAAAGCAGCTCGGCATTACCATGCCAATTGTGTTCGACGGAGATGCGGCGCTGGCTGCCGCGTTCAATGTCCGGGTTACGCCGCAGCACATCGTCATCGGGCGGGACGGGCGGATCCAGTATGTCGGACACCTTGCCGATCAGCCGCTCGACGCAGCACTCATTGCCGCGCGGGCGCCGGACACCGATAAGGCGCACGCCAAAGGGGCTGCTGAGCGTAAGGCCGTCGTCGCCCAACATTACGCGATGGGCGATCCGCTGCCGAAAACAACCGTGCATACGCTTGACGGCCGGACATTTCACTTTCAGCAGCAGGGACTGAAAGGTCCGACGGTGCTGGTATTCCTGTCGCCCTGGTGTGAGTCTTACTTGGCGACCACCCGCCCCGAGGTGTCCGCAAACTGCCGCGCGGCCCGCGAGCAAGTGAGCGCGCTGTCCCAGAGTACCGATGTGCGCTGGCTCGGGGTGGCATCCGGGCTCTGGGTTACTCCCGAAGATCTACGGGAATATCAGAAAAAGTACCAGATTGGCATCCCTCTTTCGCTCGACGAATCGGGAGAGCTGTTCCGCGAGTTCGGTGTGAACAATACGCCGATCATGATCGTGGCGGATGCGAAAGGGAATATCATCCATCGCGTCGAAACTGATAAATCTCAAACCCTCCCGCAAGTGCTGCACGGCTCGTGACGGCTGGTGCCCCGAGGCTGTTGGCCAGCCGTCACGGCACTGCAGCCGGGTTCGGCATCCACAGCAGCGGATTGCCGCTGGCACGATGATAGCCCTGTTCGCTGAGCAGCAAATCGAGCGCCAGGCTGGCAAGATCATCGGCCACCGGATCCACGCCGGTATCATGCTCCTGATACATGATCTTGCGATATCCGCGGCATTGCTCGCAGGTTTCCGCACGCACGGCGCCGCCGCCCGCGGCGCCCAGTTTGTCGGCTGCATTGCTTTGCAGGGAGTTGTAGCCGATGTCCTTTCCGGAGGCGCCGCACGATGAGCACTGCACACGCACCATGTGCCATTCTGTCGCGCACAAGGCGCAGTGCAAGTAGCGATAACCCTGGTACGGCGACTGCGCGCAAACCATGCTCGCCACGGGCAGCGTGCCGCAAAGCGGGCAGAGGCCCGGGACATCGAGCGCCTTGACCTGATCGGCGACAAAGTGGCCGGCAAGCGCAACCCAGTGCACCTGCAATGCAGCCATGATGATGGGCGCAACGGATGCATCAATCGCGTCGTTCCGCGCTTCGAGTATCGGCATGGCTTGGCTCTCTATCCAAGTTGATGCTGCGCGACGAATCCTGGAGATGTTCTCGCTCACGCCGGGCTGGAAATCCGCTCGCGCGGCGAGTGACGCGCAGAGGAATTCGAGCGTTTCTCGCCATTGCTGCGGTCTAGCCCACGTCGAGGCATGGATGGGCGGCATGCCGTGTTCGCGCGACTGTTCGATGCGCGCTTTATCGGGCGGCGGCACCGACAGGCGCGCCAGCGCGGCATGCTGCGCATCTACGAGCACCGCGAGGAAATTCAAATAGTCGCCGATCGATGCGTCCAGGCTAAGCTTGCGAAGCCGTGCCGCACGCCGCGCGAACAGGGCATCGCTATCGGGCAGGCGCACGCGCGGGATCGACGCTCTAGCGAAGGTTTCGATTTGCCCAGGTTCGAGGATTCGTTGCGCCATGGCAGGGTCCGCCTCCAGCACATTAAACCACTCTCGCCGCAACCAAGGCAAAGGTCGCTTTAGCCGCGGGTCATCGCGCGAGTAGGAGCACGTGAAAGGCCGCGGCCAACGCGAACACCGCAAGCACGCCACCGAGGTACAGCAGCGCAAACCAGCCAAGTCGCGACCGCAGCGAAGGGCGCTCCGATCCGTCCTTCATCAGTGATAGCCCTCGTCCCCATGACGCACTTTGCCGCGGAACACATAGTACGACAGCGCCGTGTAGCCAAGAATGATCGGCAGGATAATCACCACACCGACAAGCACGAAAATCTGGCTGGAACGAGGTGCCGCGGCAGCCCAGATGCTCAGGGTCGGCGGCACGATGTTCGGAAAGATGCTGATCAGCAGCCCGCTATAGCCGAGAAAGATGATGGCTTGCATCAAGATGAACGCACGCGCCTCGTGGCCGGAATCCGCCGAGCGGAAGATACCGACGACGCAGGCCAGCACCAGCAGCGGCACTGCCGCAAAGTAAATGAAATTGTGTCCGCCGAACCAACGCTGCGCGACCGCCGGTTGACCGAGTACAGTCCATAGACTGATTACTCCGATAATTGCGAGCAGTGCCAGCGACAACGGCTTCAGCATCACCCGCATGCGCCGTTGCAGATCCCCATCGGTCTTCATGACCAGCCAAGCGCAGCCGAGCGTCGCGTAGGTAACCTGGAGTCCGAGCCCGCAGAACACCGCGAACGGCGACAGCCAGCCGAATGCGTCGCCGGCAAATCTACCATCGACGATCTCGATACCCTGGAGCAGCGTGCCGAGGATCAAGCCCTGACAGAATGTCGCCGTTGCCGATCCCATGATGAAAAACAGATCCCAAAGCCTCTGCGTGCGCTGCGCCTTGGCGCGAATCTCGAACGCGACGCCGCGGAAGATCAGTCCGCAAAGCATTGCTATCAACGGAAGATAGACTGCCGGAAGCAACGTGGAGTACGCGACCGGGAATACGGCATACAGGCTGGCGCCGCCGAACACCATCCAGGTCTCGTTGCCGTCCCAGACCGGAGCGACGGTGTTCAGCATGATTTCTCGCTCGCCTTCGCGATCAAAGAACGGAAACAGGAGGCCAATGCCGAGATCGAAGCCATCCAGCAGCACATAGAGGAACACGCCGAGGCCGATGATGCCTGCCCATATAATTGGAAGATCGATCGTCATCAGCGCCTCACTCGTCGATCGGATCAGTGGCGCGCGACATCGGTCGGTGGCCGAAGCGTGCACTGCCCGTGCCGGCATCGCCCTGCTCGTCGGCCGCCGGGTCGCGCACGTCCGGGCCCTTCGCCATCAGCTTCAACATGTAGTAGATGCCCGCACCGAAGACGAGGAAGTAGACGATGATGAAGATCAACAGCGACGTCCCGACCTGCTGCGAGGACAAAGGGGAGGTGGCATCCGCGGTGCGCAACACACCATAGACTACCCAGGGTTGGCGTCCTACTTCGGTGGTGATCCAGCCGGCGAGCAAGGCGATCAGACCCGACGGCCCCATCGCCAACGCGAAGCGTTGGAACCAGCGCGTGGCATAGAGTTTGCCGCGCAACCGAAGGATCAACCCGAGCACGCCGAGCAGCAGCATCAGCAAGCCCATGCCAACCATGATGCGAAAACTCCAGAACACGATGGTCGAATCGGGCCGGTCGCCCGGCGCAAATTCCTTCAGGCCTCGGATCTCGCCGCTCCAGGTATGTGTCAAAACCAGGCTGCCCAGATGGGGTATCGATATCGCGTATTTGGTGCGCTCCGCCTGCATGTCCGGCCAGCCGACCAGGTTCAGGGACGTGCCGGCCTTCTCGGTTTCCCAAAGGCCTTCGATCGCGGCGATCTTGGCCGGCTGGTACTCGAGCGTGTTGAGGCCGTGCGCATCGCCGGCGATCATCTGGATCGGTACGGCGGCGAGGATCATGCCGACCGCCATCGAGAATGACGTCCTGACGGCGTCGCCGCTCCGGCCCTTGAGCAAATGCCACGCGGCGCAGCCCGCGACGATGGTCGCCACCACAATGAATGCTGCAAGCGACATATGAACGAGCCGGAACGGGAACGAAGGATTGAAGACGATTTTCAGCCAGTCCAGCGGCACAACCCTGCCGTCCACGATGTGGAAACCTTGCGGCGTCTGCATCCAGCTGTTCGATGCCAGGATCCAAAACGCCGAGAACAACGTCCCGAGAGCGACCAGGACCGTCGCGAGAAAATGCAGGCGTGCACCGACGCGCTTCCAGCCGAACAGCATGATGCCGAGGAAACCGGCTTCGAGGAAAAACGCTGTCAGGACCTCGTAGGTGAGCAGCGGTCCGTTGACGGAGCCGGCGATGCGCGAGAAGCCGGCCCAGTTTGCGCCGAACTCGTAGCCCATCACGACACCGGAGACGACGCCCATGCCGAAACCGACCGCGAAAATCTTCGACCAGAAGAAAAAGAGTTCGCGATAAACCAACTTGCCGGTTGCCAGCCAAAGGCCCTCGAGCACGGCGAGATAGTTCGCGAGCCCGATGCTGATCGCGGGGAAGATGATGTGGAACGAGATCGTAAACGCGAACTGCAGCCGCGCGAGTACCAGGACGTCGCTCGTTTCGAGCATTAGACTTGTACTCCTATTCGAACCGCATCCTCACCATCGATACAAATTGGCGACGAATTCTTTGGGGTATGTTTTAGGTCCCGGCGGCAGCTCGATGAAGCCATCAGTGCCGACGAGGCTCAGGAAGTCGCCGGACGTATTGGTCGGTCGCGGCTTTACCCAGGGTCGGCCCCACTCGTCGGGGACTGTTGATACCGGCATAAACAATGTCAGCGGCAAATCAAAGGTGAGTGGAGCGCTCAATGCCAACCGTTCCTGAGGCGTTCTCGTCGCGCCGGCCGCGGCCGATAGCGCGGTGATGATGTAACGAATCAGGCAGATGAGGGTGGATACTGGATTTCCCGGAAGCCCGAAGACTGCTTGACCCCTGGAACCAACTCCAAACCACATGGGTTTACCCGGCCGTTGTGCGACCCCATGAAAGACCTCGCGCACGCCCAATTGCGAGAGCACCTTTGGGACCAAGTCGAATTTTCCCATCGAAATCCCGCCGCTCAAGATCAACACATCGTGTGTCGCTAGATGCAAGGACAACCGCTGCTGAAGCCTCGCTTCATCGTCGATGACGTGGTCATTGCCGACGCGCTGAAATCCCCTGGAGCGAAGAGTGGCCATCATTGCGTAGGCATTCGAGCGTCGTACTTGGTGTTCAGCGATCGCCTCGCCCGGTTCCACCAATTCATCGCCCGTCGAGATGATCATGAACGTAGGATCCGCGCTGACCTGAAGATGGGCCAACCCGGCCGAAGCGGCGACCGCGATTTCCGGCGCGCCCAGCAACAATCCGCTTTCGAGCATCAAAGACCCTAGACGGCCGTCCTCCCCTCGACGCTGCACATTTCGGAAAGGGGTACCATCAACCTCCCCCGTGAGGGTGGCCACACCATGATCGAGAGTGTACTGCTCCAGGGGAATGACCACGTCGGTGTCCTGCGGCAGGATGGCGCCGGTCATGACCTCGATGGCGTGCCCTGAGTCTTGCAGTGTCATGGGCGGTGCGCCGGCCGGCTGCGTCCCCTCGAGGGTGAAGCGCCTCGCGCCTCTTGCTAGCGAGTTCCGGTCCACGGCGATACCGTCCATGCAGACCCTGTCGAAAGGAGGGTTATCCCGCTCGGCGAACACATCCTGGCGCAGAATGCGGCCGACGCACTGGGATAATCGCCGCGTCTCGGTGGATAACGTCGGCATATGGAGGCGAATCGCCTCTTCGGCCGCCCGCGCTGTAATCGGTCCGTCAGAGGACATGAATCATTCCTGCTCGATGGCGCAACCTTTGGGGGAAAGCTGGCTGATGTATTATATATTAGACGCATCCGGGGTATGGAGAGTGAAGTGAATGAGACGGTGATACCGATGGCCAAGGCGGGGGCGAGCAAACAACGCAAGCGTCAGGCGCCCAAAGGCAGGACCGTCAACCCAGCCGCTTTGGCAGAGGTGCGGGCGTTGGTTGGCGACCAGGAGTTGCGTCGCGACCTGCTCATTGAGTATCTGCACCTCATTCAGGATCGGTACAAGCAACTGTCTGCGCCCCACCTGGCGGCGCTCGCTCAGATGCTGGGGCTGGCGCAGACCGAAGTGTACGAAGTGGCGACTTTTTATCATCACTTCGATATCGCGAAGGAAGGTCAAGACGGCGCAGTTCCGGCGCCCGCGGCGCTGACAGTACGGGTGTGCGATGGCCTTAGCTGCGAAATGGCCGGAGCCAAAGGGCTGCTCGAGAGATTGCCGGAGCTGCTCGGCCGCGATGTGCGCGTGGTGGCAGCCCCCTGCGTCGGTCGTTGCGAGCAGGCGCCGGCGGTCGTCGTGCATCAAAAGCCGCTCGCCCAAGCCACGCTCGCGGCGGTTCGCGCCGCCGTCGCTGCGGGAGACTTGCACGACAAGCCTGGCGAGTACATCGATTTTGATCAGTATCGAAGCCAAGGCGGATACGACACGTTGCGCGGCTGCATCGAACATCGGCGTGACGTCGAGGCGGTCCTTAAAACGATGGAAGATTCCGGACTGCGCGGTTTGGGCGGTGCGGGTTTTCCGGCCGGACGCAAATGGCGCATCGTACGGGGCGAACCGGCACCCCGGCTGTTGGCCGTGAACATTGACGAGGGAGAGCCCGGCACTTTCAAGGACCGCGTGTATTTGGAGCGTGACCCGCATCGGTTTCTGGAAGGCATGTTGATCGCGGCCTGGGCGGTCGGCATTTCGGCGATCTATATCTATTTACGCGATGAATACCATGGCTGCCGCGCTCTCCTCGAGGCCGAACTTGCGAAGCTCAGGGCGAGTCCGCCGGCGCCTTTGCCGAAGATCGAGTTGCGGCGTGGTGCTGGCGCGTACATCTGCGGCGAGGAGTCGGCGATGATCGAATCCATCGAAGGCAAGCGGGGCATGCCCCGGCTGCGGCCGCCGTATGTGGCGCAAGTGGGACTATTCGGCCGACCGACGCTGGAACATAACTTCGAAACGCTGTATTGGGTCCGGGAATTGCTCGAAAAAGGCGCGGCGTCATTCGCTGCCCATGGCCGCCATGGCCGCAAGGGCTTACGCAGCTTCTCGGTCTCGGGGCGAGTGAAGCAGCCCGGGGTCAAGTTGGCGCCCGCCGGCATCACCATTCGCGAACTGATCCAGGAATATTGCGGCGGGATGCAGGAAGGACACGGTTTTTATGGCTATCTGCCGGGGGGTGCGTCGGGAGGCATTCTGCCGGCCAGCATGGGCGACATACCGCTGGATTTCGACACCTTGCAGCCGTACGACTGTTTCATCGGTTCCGCAGCAGTGATTGTTCTGTCGGACCATGACACGGCAAAGGCCGCGGCGCGCAACATGATGCGATTCTTCGAACACGAATCTTGCGGGCAGTGCACGCCGTGCCGGGTCGGTACCGCGAAGTCGAATATGTTAATCGCCGGTGAGCGATGGGATGCGCCACTGCTGGCGGAGTTGTCGCAGGTGATGCGCGATGCATCCATCTGCGGCCTGGGGCAAGCGGCCCCCAATCCGGTGGACTGCGTGATCAAGTACTTTCCAAATGAAGTGACGTGAGACAAACGGCCCATGAACGCCATCACTCGGATTGAACGCGAAGAGGCCGATGCCTCGACCGTCACATTCCTATTGGACGGCCGTGAAATTACCGCGCGGCACACCGACACGCTCATTGAAATCGCGGATCGAGAAGGCATCGAGATACCGCGCTTGTGCTACAAGCCCGGCATGGACGCGGTAGGCAATTGTCGTGCCTGCATGGTTGAAATCAAAGGCGAGCGGGTGCTCGCTGCTTCCTGTTGCCGCAGTCCGGTGAATGGGATGCAAGTCACCACGAGCAGCGAGCGGGTAAAACAGTCGCAGCAGATGGTCATAGAACTGCTGCAGTCCGATATGCCCGAGAAAGAATATACCCGGCACAATGAAGTGGATGAGTGGGCTGTCAAGCTGAGGGTCGGGAAGCCGCGCTTTGCGCCGCGACCGCCGGTGGCGCCGGACTATTCGCACGCGGCCATCGCGGTGAATCTAGATGCTTGTATTCAATGCACGCGCTGTGTGCGCGCCTGCCGCGATGAACAGGTCAACGATGTAATCGGCCTTGCAGCGCGCGGGCAGCACGCAAAGATCGTGTTCGACATGGACGATCCGATGGGTGCGTCCACGTGCGTCGGATGTGGCGAATGCGTTCAAGCCTGCCCGACCGGTGCGCTCATGCCGGCGCGCGAAGTGGCGCTGACCAAGCCTGATAAATCCGTCAAATCGCTGTGTCCTTATTGCGGCGTAGGCTGTCAGCTGACCTATCACGTCAAAGACGACAATATTTTGTACGTCGATGGCCGCGACGGCCCTGCGAATCGCTCGCGACTTTGCGTCAAGGGACGTTACGGCTTTGATTATTCGCGCCATCCCCAGCGGCTCACCGTGCCATTGATCCGGCGCGATGATGCGCCCAAGCGCGCCGAATTCGTCATGGAACCCAACAACGTCATGCAGGTTTTTCGGGAAGCAACTTGGGAGGAAGCGCTGGACCGTGCGGGCGGTGCGCTTGCGAAAATTCGCGACACCCATGGTAAGAAGTCCTTGGCCGGTTTCGGCTCCGCCAAAGGCAGCAATGAGGAGGCGTATCTCTTTCAGAAGTTGGTGCGTACCGGCTTCGGCAGTAATAACGTCGATCATTGCACCCGGCTCTGTCATGCCTCGAGCGTCGCCGCGCTCCTCGAGGGAATCGGTTCCGGTGCGGTGAGCAATCCCGTGATGGATGTCATCAAGGCCGGGGTCGTGATCCTCATCGGCGCGAACCCGACCGTGAATCATCCGGTTGCGGCCACCTTCCTCAAAAACGCGATGCGCAACGGCACCAAGCTCATCGTCATGGACCCTCGGCGCAGCGAATTGGCGCGCACGGCGTATCGTTTTTTGCAATTCAAGGCCGACACGGATGTGGCGCTCCTCAACGCGATGATGCATGTCATCATCGAAGAGAATCTGGTGGATCCGAAATTCATCGCCGATCGCACGCTGGGCTATGCAGAGCTGGTGAAGAACGTAGCGGGCTACAGCCCGGATCTCATGGCGCCGATCTGCGGAGTGTCCGCAGAGACGATCCGTGAAGTTGCACGACTGTATGCGACCAGCTCCGCGTCGATGATCCTCTGGGGTATGGGCATCAGCCAGCACATTCATGGCACGGACAACGCGCGTTGCCTGATCGCCCTCGCCCTGATGACGGGGCAAATTGGCCGCCCCGGCACCGGTCTGCATCCCTTGCGCGGGCAGAACAACGTGCAGGGGGCCTCGGATGCGGGTTTGATTCCCATGATGTACCCGGACTATCAGCGCGTCGATAACAAGGATGTGCAAGCACGCTTCGCCAAGGCGTGGGGTGTGCCGCAAAGCGAACTCGACGACAAGCCGGGTCTGACCGTGGTGGAAGTCATCAAGGGGATTCTCGCCGGCAACGTCAAGGGTATGTACATCATGGGAGAGAATCCCGCGATGAGTGATCCGGATGCCGATCACGCGCGCGAAGCGCTCGCCAAACTGGACATGCTCGTGGTGCAGGATATCTTCTTGACCGAAACAGGTTATTTGGCGGATGTCATCCTGCCCGCTTCATCGTTCGCGGAAAAGACCGGTACGTTCACCAACACAGATCGCTTCGTGCAGCTGGGGCGCCAGGCACTGAACCCGCCGGGGAGCGCGCGCCAGGACCTTCAGATCATCATCGATCTGGCCGATCGGCTGGGCCTTTCCTGGTCCTATGGGGAAGGTGAGGCGGCTGTCGCTGCCGTATTCGATGAAATGCGCCGGGCCATGCCAAGTATCGGTGGCATTACATGGGAGCGTCTCCAGGCGGAAGACAGCGTTACCTACCCGTGCGTGAAAGAAGGCGACCCCGGTGAATCCGTGGTGTTTATCGAAGACTTTCCGACACCCACCGGCAGAGCGCGCTTTGTTCCCGCGGACATCATTCCGGCGGATGAGCGGCCCGATACGGACTATCCGCTGGTGTTGATCACGGGCCGCCACCTTGAGCATTGGCATACCGGTAGCATGACTCGTCGGTCCGGCGTGTTGGATGCGATCGAGCCGGATCCTGTGGCATCGCTCCACCCTGTGGACCTTGCGGCGATGGGACTGAAGCCCGGAGATTTGATCACCATTCAGTCGCGACGCGGCAAGGTCAGCCTGTATGCGCGCGCTGATGAGAGTTCACCCCTCGGTTCCGTTTTTGTCGCCTTTTGCTATTACGAGGCGGCGATCAACAAGCTCACCAATTCCGCCCTGGATCCCTTCGGGAAAATTCCAGAATTCAAGTATTGCGCGGTGCGAATCAGCAAGGGCGGCACAACCCCGGTGCAGCTGAGTTTCGGCGGCGGACAGATTCTTTCGCCCAACGCCGGCCCCGCTGCCGAAGGCTAAGGTGTGTACGATCCAGCAGCGCTACGAATGCGGCTGCTCCGCCTCGGTAAGCTCCGCCAACGTATTGAAGTTGGCAAAGGCGGCGGCATTGTCGAAGACGACCCGGGCACCGCTGAGTTCACGCGACCAAAGTCCCGTTTTGCGCTCTCCGCGTCGAATAAAGCTCCGCAAACTTTCTTGAAGAGAGGTTTTCATCAGGCAGAACACAGGCTGTGGAAACAACTCTGCCCCATCGGGCGTGTAGGCGGTCGCGATATCGGCGCCATTTTCCAGCAGTCCCAGGCCCAAGCGAGCGGCCAAATCCACGGGAAAGAAGGGCGAGTCGCACGGCACGGTCATAAGGTAGGGGGTTTCGCAATGAGTGAGCCCGGCCAGCATGCCGGCCAAAGGCCCAGGAAAATCGGGAACTTCATCGCTCCACACCGGAACGCCCATCGCGCGATAGCCATCGACACTGCGGTTTGCGTTGATCATCAGGCGACCGACCTGCGGAGCCAGCCGCTGCAGAGCATGCTGTACCAGCGGAACGCCTTGGAAGGGTTGCATGCCCTTGTCGATGCCGCCCATGCGGCTGCCACGGCCGCCGGCAAGAATGAGCCCGGTAATGTCGCTTTTGTCGATAGACACGATACCGTCATGCTATCGAACCCTGCAGGAGCGCACCATCGAATCTCTTAGCGTCAATGCCTTGGTGCTTGGCTCGCGGGCGCAAACCCTAAAGCCTTTGGACAATGCTCCGCAACTCAGCCGCGCGACAACTGAATTGCTGTGCGAGGTGACGGTTGTCGATGAGCGCGGCGAGCAACGCTCCCTCCGATTGCCGACCGAAAGGGCGCTTCGTGTCATGCTCGATGATCGAGAACTCGTCACGCTGATGACTCTCGGCGCCGCACCCGAGTGGCTGACGATTGGCTATCTTCGCAATCAACGTCTGATCGACCGGGTCGATGCGATTGAATCCGTCATCGTCGATTGGCCTTCAGGCGCCGCCCGCGTGCGGTCACGCGTCGGGGAGCGCGCCGTCGGGACCTTGAGCAGCCCATTGGCTCGCAGCGGCTGCGCGCTGGGCAGCGCATTCGGCACTCCGATGGATGCAATTGCGGAACCGGGCTTTCCAGCCGCGAGCGAGGCGCGGATTTCCCGAAGTGTGCTGTTGAGCATTCTTGAGACGATGCGCGAACACGATGACATCCATCGATCGGCCGGTTCGGTGCATAGCTGTGCGCTATTCTGCGGACTGGATCTGTGGCTCAGCATCGAGGATGTGAGTCGCCACAACGGTGTCGATACGGTGACCGGATGGATGCTGCTGCATGGGATCGCCGGCGCCGACAAGATACTTTTCACCACAGGTCGCCTCACCGGCGAGATGGTGATGAAAGCGGCCTTCAATGGCATACCGATTCTGGTCACGCGCAATGGCGTGACTGCCATGGGTCGCGATCTCGCCGTGCGGTCCGGCATGACCCTGATTGGCCGGGCGGCCAACCGCCGCTATGTCTGCTTCGCAGGCATGCAACGTTTCGATTCTGCCGCTTAGAGCACGCAGTTCGCCCTAAGCCCGAACCTATGCGCCGCCGTTCATATCGTTGAGCACGACCCGTCATGCTAGCGTACCGCTGCTTCCCGCGCTCCGCGCGTTGTTTTAGAAAGACAAGAAATTCAAATGAAAATAGCAGCTTATTACATCGCCGTCGCTTGCGCGGCGCTCAGTGTTTTCGCCCGAGCAGACGATTCAGCTCCGCCAAAGCCACAGAAGGCCAGCCCCCCAAGCGTCACGGTCATCGGCACCCGGGAGGAGGATTACCGGGTCGATGCAGTCGCCTCGATCGGGCCGCTCGGGTCGTCCAACCTGCTCGACATTCCGTACACCGTCAGCGTGTTGCCATTCGATCTGATCGAGAACTCGCAGGCAGTGAACTTCAAAGACGTGTCCAAATATCTACCCCTCGTCGCCTATCAAGAACAACAGGGTCCGGATATTTTGCGGCCGCAGACCCGCGGCATGCAGGGCGGCAACTTTCAGAACACGCGCTTGGACGGCATGACCCTGTTCTTTACCGTCGCGATGGCCTTGGAGCAATTTCAACAGATTGAGGTGGTCAACGGCCTGTCGGCCTCGCTGTATGGGCCTGCAAACCCTTCGGGTATGTTTAATTTTGTTTCCAAGCGGCCGACCGAGGGTGCGTTTCGCGAAGCCACTGGGACCTACGTCAGCAACAGTATCGGCACGGGAAAAATTGATTGGAGCGATCGTCTCGACAAGAACGGCGTGGTGAAGTTTCGATTCAACGGTGTCTTCGGCGAAGGTGGCGGCTTCGTTGCTGGCAGCCACCAGAAAAGAGAGCTGGGCGATCTAGGCATCGACGTGCAGCCTTGGGCCAGCACCGTGCTGGAACTTAATTTCTCCGACTACCGGCTGACCGACTTGGGATATCCGGGTTGGTTTACCTACAACGAAAAAATCATATTGCCACCGGCCCCGAACCCGAAGTTGCAGGGCTACAACCAGGAATATCTGGGCACCGATTTGAAAACGCAAATTACCGTCGCGCGTCTCAAGCACGAGTTCGATTCGAACTGGCACCTGGTGGTTGGTGCGCTGAATCAGGATGCCACGCGCAATATCAACACCCAGGTAAACAACCTGACTTCCAACGCGGGCGCCTACACATCCTCCATGGGTTCGACTTTCGCGCCGCGATTCGTGATCACGAGTGACACGGCTTATCTGGACGGCAAATTCGAGACCTTTGGCATTGCGCACGATCTCACCATTGGCACCGCGGGCTATCGCGCCTCTTCATATTCGTTGATCACAACGCCGACCGCGGCGCGACTATTGCTTGGCGTTGCGACGATCGATACGCCCGTGCAGTACCGGTACCCGGCCGCTGGGCTGGTGGATCCGAATGCAAATTTCGACTCCTCGGATACCTATCAGCAGGGCTTGAATGTGGGAGATACGCTGCGATTCAATGAGTACTGGGGTGCGCGGCTCGGGGTCAGTCAGGATTGGTTTCACGTCAATAATTTCAACAATAAGGGTGTGCAAACCACCGAATACTCCAATGATGGCGCAAGCCCCACCGCCAGCCTGATGTTCAAGCCCGCAAGCTTCATGACCGCGTATTTCACATACGCCAGCAGCCTACAGGCCGGCGATTTGGCGCCGGGCGGCACTGTCAATGCGGGGGCGAGCTTGGCGCCCTATCGCAGCACGGAGTATGAACTGGGTTATAAGGTCAGTCTGGCCAAGATTGATTTCACGGCGGCACTCTTCCGCATCGAGCGACCGTTCGCCAATATCGATACCGCAACCCACGTCTTTGAGATCAGCGGCGACCAAATCAATAAGGGCCTGGAATTGTCCGCGGTCGGGCAAGTCGTGGAAGGATTGACCTCCTATGCCGGCATCACATTGCTCAATGCGCGGCTCGAGAATACGCCGTTGCTCGCGACGGACGACAAGATCTATGTTGGCGCGCCAAAAGTGAAGGGCAATGCGTTGTTCGAATATAAAATTCCGTTCGTGCCTGGCTTGGTCGGCATCTTTAACTACCAATTTTCCGGTCCGCGTCCCGGCAACGACACCAATACGCTGGTGGTGGCGGGTTATAATTTATTTGATCTTGGCGCCCGCTATACCTCGAACATTGCGAGCCTCCCCGTGACCTGGCGGCTCGCCGTGGACAATATCGCCGACCGTCACTATTGGTCGACCGTGGGCCCGAGTAATCTCACCGGCGCCAACACTGGAAATCTGTTGGGGCATTTGGGGTCGCCGCGAACAATACTTGCGTCCGCAAGCGTGTATTTTTAACTCGCAATGCGCAACGAATCGCTGTGGGTAGTCGCTGCCTGGCTGCTCGCGACTTCGCCGATGCAGACTTCGCGGGCACAGGTCACGCGCGAGGTGACCGATGCGGCCGGCCGCGTTGTCACCCTGCCATCGACCGTCAACCGCGTCGCCGATGCATGGCACGCCAACAATGCGCTGGTGCTCATGCTGGGAGGCGCGGATAAGCTCGTTGCAACAACCGTCCAAGCGCAGCGCCAGCCCTGGTTGCGCAAGCTGTATCCGCGAATCGATCAGGTGCCGGCAGCCTTCAATGCCGCGGGGGACCTTAACGTTGAGACCCTCCTTGGAGCCCGGCCGGATGTCATTTTGATGGCCTATGATGGAGCCTTGCCGAGGTGGAGTGCCGCAGTGGAGGCCTACCATGTGCCGATTGTCTTGATGCCCAATACCTCGCTTGAGGGGCTCAAAACAACCGCGCGGATTACCGGCACAGTACTCGGGCCGAGGGAAGCCGAGGTCGCCGAGGACTACATACGCTACTTCGATGCAAATATAAGGCGCGTTCGCCGCGAGACCGAGCGGCTCAGCGCGGGTCAACGGCCGAAGGTGCTGCATACCTCGTCGGCCGGCATCTTGACCGCCGATGGTCTCGACACCGTCATCGATGACTGGATCAGGCTTGCGGGGGGTCGCAATGCCGCCGATGTCACCGGCAATGGCAGGCCCGTGACGCTGGAGCAGGTGGCCGCCTGGGATCCCGATGTGATCATCGTCGGGACAGCCCCCAATCAGCTAAGTCGGAAAGCGATCCTGGAGGATCCGCGCTGGCGAGAAATCAAGGCCGTGAAGAACGGGAACGTTCTCGTGAATCCCAGCGGCGCGTATCTGTGGGACCGGCATAGCGCAGAGGCGGCATTGCAGGTGTTATGGGCGGCGAAGATGATACATCCGGAGCTGTTCTCCGATCTCGATATCAAGCGGGAAACAATTAATTTCTACGCCAAGTACTTTCACCATGCCCTTACCGATGACGAATACAGCTCGATCGTGAATGCGACGGCGCCCTGATGAGGCGGTGGGCTCTGATTGCCATGATTCTCGTGCCGCTCGCCGTGTTGTACGTCTCCCTATTTGTAGGCCGTTTCACCGTCCCGGCTGCCGATGTGGCGCGTATTTTGGCGAGCCGACTTTGGCCCATTGCGCGCGATTGGCCGGCATCGGCGGAAACCATCGTCCTGCAAATCCGCTTGCCCCGCGCAATTCTGGCGATGTTCGTGGGCGCCGGCCTTTCGGTCAGCGGCGCCGCCTTTCAGGGTATGTTCCGCAATCCGCTCGTAAGTCCGGATATCCTGGGAGTCTCGGCCGCCTCAGGATTTGGCGCCGCGCTGGCGTTGCTCTTGTCGCGCGGTGCATTCGCACTCGAATTGGTCGCGTTTCTGTTTGGAATCTTGGGCGTGGGTCTGACGTATCTTCTGGCTCGCACCTATCGCAGCACCCCCGTGCTGATGCTGGTGCTATCCGGGGTCATAGTCGCCGCCTTCTTCAGTGCCTTGCTGAGCGGCGCGAAATATCTGGCGGATCCGGATTCGAAACTGCCGGCTATTACTTACTGGTTGCTCGGCAGTCTGAATGGCAGCTCGATGCAAACCCTAAAATTGGTCCTGCCGCCCATTATTCTGGGGGGCGCGGGTTTGATGTTGGTGCGTTGGCCCCTCAATATTCTGTCAATGGGAGATGAAGAGGCGCGCTCATTGGGCGTCAGTACCGATCGCCTCAAAGGCATCATTATCGTTTGCACGACGCTCATAACCGCAGCCGCGGTTTCCGTATGCGGCATTGTCGGCTGGGTGGGATTGGTGATTCCGCATCTCGCGCGCATGTGGGTGGGGCCCGATCATCGCGCGCTACTTCCGGCGGCGTGCAGTATTGGCGCGACGTACCTGCTGCTCATTGATGATGTGGCGCGAACCGCAAGCGCCAGCGAGATCCCGCTCGGAATTCTGACGGCGATCGTGGGTGCGCCTTTCTTTGCCTATTTGCTGCGCAAGACCCAAGGGGGTTGGCAATGAGCCAAAGCCTCGTTGAAGTCAGAAGCGCCGGCTTCAGATACGCAACACGCGTGATCTTCGAAGCGTTGGACCTCGACGTCAATGCGGGGGAGGTCCTGACCGTGCTTGGGCCCAACGGCTGCGGCAAGAGTACCTTGCTGCGCTGTCTCGCCGGGGAGCTGAAGCTGTCGGAAGGCTCCATACGCATTGATGGCGAAGAGTTGGAGCGACTTGATGCCCCCGCTCGTGCGCGAAAAGTGGCCATCTTGTTTCAAGAGCACCAGCCGACCTTCCCCTTTTCGGCGCTCGACGTGGTCACGATGGGACGGACACCCTACTTGGGCACCTTCGGCGCACCGTCGGCGCACGATCGACAGCTTGCCGAGCAGGCCCTTGAGCAGTTCGGGCTCCTGCACCTGAAAGACCGCGCGTATACGGCACTCAGTGGGGGTGAGCGGCAGCTGGTTTTATTGTGCCGCACCTTGGTGCAGGAACCCGACGTGATCTTGCTCGATGAACCGACTGCACACCTGGATTTTAAGAATCAAGTCCGATGCCTGGAGCTCATCGGGATGTTGGCGGGCCGCGGTGTCGCGCTGGTCTCGACGAGTCATGACCCCAACCACGCTTTTCTTTTTGCCGGGCGCGCTTTGCTCATGCAGGCGGACCGATCAGTCCTTATTGGCGTGCCGTCTGATATCATCAATAGCGCTTCGCTCGCGGCGACCTACGGTCTCGAGGTCGGGGTTTTTAGCATCCCCCGAGCGCCACCTCGCCAAAACCTCACCTTCTGCAGTCCCTGGTAGTGGCTGTGTGCGTCGTGCGTGAAGGCGCTAGAATCGGTGGGTGCAAACCACAGATGCTGAACCGAAGTCCGCAACGGCCCCGGCTGGCGAGGCCACGCTGGCGTTGCACCTGCGCTATGCGTTTGAGCCCGGCGAACAGCACGGAGCGGCACTTGGGAACCCACTTTTTGAATTGCTGTCGGCCGTCCTGGAAGGCGGCTCGATCCGTCACGCCGCGCAAGCGCTGGGCGCGTCTTATCGGTACGTCTGGGGGGCGCTGCGCAAATGGGAGAAAACCTTGGGCGAGCCCCTGATCATCTGGTCCCAGGGACAACGTGCGCGTCCGACGCAGTTTGCTGAAAGGCTGCTCTGGGCGGAGCGACGAGCTCGAGTCCGAATGCAGCCGCACATTGAAGCCTTACGCTCTGATCTTGCACGGGTACTCAACGATGCCCGCGATCAACGACACCAGCTACTCTCGGTGCGCGCGAGCCACGATATGGCCCTTCCGGTTCTGCAGCGGCATATCGCAGATACCGCGGATTTGCATATTGAGATCACTTTTCAAGGCAGCGTCGATGCCGTTCGCTCGCTGAATGAGCGGCAATGCCTCATCGCGGGATTCCACGTTCCCATTTTGGACGCCGCCGCGCCAATCTTTTCGAAAGCGCTAAAGCCGCTGCTCAAGCCGGGGCTGCACACGCTAATTGGCTGCTCTCGCCGCATGCAGGGATTGGTGATGCGGCGCGAACTAGCAACGCAAGTGCGTGGATTCGCCGACATCCCGCATCTTCAGCTTCGTTTCGTAAATCGCCAGTCCGGGTCCGGAACGAGATTGTTGGTTGACCATCTGATGCAGCAACATGCCATCGCCCCCGACGCCGTGATCGGCTACCAACAACACGTCGAGCACTCCCATGTCGCTGTGGCGCTGTGTATCGCGAGCGGCGTCGCTGATGTGGGCGTCGGCGTCGAGGCGGCCGCCCTCGAGTTCGGCCTGCACTTTGAACCGCTGGTGGAAGAGAACTACTTCCTTGGATGCCTGAGGGAAAATCTTTCGCGGCCCGAAGTCGAGCGACTGCGAAGCGTGCTCTGCAGTTCTCGCTGGCGCGCGATACTGGCTAGTCTTCCCGGTTATCGGCCGTCTGAGGCGCCGGGTTCGCTTCTGGCGGTTGACGATGCACTGCCCTGGTGGCGCCGGCGAAACAGGCGCAGTACAACAAACAGGTGAATTTAGCCTGCGAGATTATGCAAGCCAAGGATTCACCCTTCGTTTTGCCAAACGTGGGTCGGGCGCAGGCGTTGAGGACTTGAGTACACATTGCAGTGTTTCTGCCGCAAGAAGCCGACCAACGTCAGATTGGAGGCAAGGGCCAGATTTACGGCAAGGCTCGAGGGAGCACCAATTGCTGCAAGCACGGCCACCCCGGTCCGCAAGGCTTTCTGGACGAGTTCAAAGCTCGCCCGCCCGCTGAGCAAAATGATGTGTTCGCGCAAGGGGAGTCGTCCGGCCAGCAGAGTCTCGCCGACCAGCTTGTCCACGGCGTTGTGACGTCCCACATCCTCCGCGAGGGTGATGAGGTTCCCCGAAAAATCGAAGAGCGCCGCTGCGTGTATGCCACCGGTATCGCCGAATTTGGATTGTCCCGAGCGCATCAAGTCCGGCAAGCGCAGCAATAGCTGCAGATCAATCGGACCGGTCTCAGCGATGCGGGTTGCCGCGGCGCGTGCAATGGCCGCATCCAATCCTGTCGTGCCGCAAACGCCGCAACTAGAGCCCGCGGAGAATCGCCGGGTCGCCAATTGCATTTCCATTTGCACGCCGGGACTTAGTCGAACATTGACGACATTTGGCCGTCGTGTGCTCGATTCAATGGCCTCGATATCTGTCACCTGGTTGACGAGTCCCTCGCCATACAGTAACCCCGCGGCCAGATACTCATCGTCCCCCGGGGTTCTCATGGTGGTGCCGAATGAAACGGGCTCGATACCCAGCGCCGGATGGTGCAACATGTATTCGAGGGGCGCCTCAACGGCGACGCGATCCTCTTTTTGGATCTGAGGGTCAACGCCGGTTCGCAAGATGCGCACCTTCATCGTGCCGCTCGCGGCTGCCGGGGCGGCTTTTTCAGCCGGCAAAAATTCTGCGGAGCTCATTTTGCGTATGGTAGCGCAGCGCGATCGCCAAGTACCTCGCCTAGGGTAATCTGCGGTAGACTTAGGGGCGCGTAGATCGCATTTCGCCCGCCAAACCCGGCGCTTTGGGTGATTTCGTAGCTTATATAATTTATTGAATCCATTAATATTCTTCTCGAACTGGAGAACGACAATGCGCAGTTTCGTTGCCGCATGTTTTGCTGTCATCGTCGTCGCCCTGGCGGCTGCCGCGATTCTCGATAGCGCCATCCAAGAGTCGGCCACCACCGCGTTCTCCACGTCGGCTGTTCGATTATAGAAACGGGAAAGCGGATCGCCACGCGGTGGCGCGAGGCGACACACCCGATCAAAGACTCCAATTATCCCCTACTGCGGTAGCAGGAAGGCCTGCGTTTCGAGTCCAATGAAGGTTCGGCCCAGCATCCCTACGCGTGCATAAAATTCCGCGGATGCGCTCTGCTCCAGATCCGCGAAGAAACGCCCGATCCATGGCGCGAGGTGCTGGTCGAAGATTTCTCGGTCGGTTCCTGCCGGCACTGGAATTGTCCCGCCGGCGAGACCGGCCATGATCTCCAGAAGAATCGCGGCATGATCTTCCGGCTCGGTTTGTCCGTTCACGCGCTCGACGCCAATCCGCTGAAGCAGTCGGCGAAGGCTCGCAAGTGGGCGACCGTGGAGAAAACCCGTCAGATAATACGACGCATAGGGGAGAAGTTCGCCGCGCCCCAACCCAACGAACAGCGTGAAATGTTCGCGTGCCGCACTTTGGGCATTCGTGCGGGCTGCAGCCGCCGCGAGCGCAGCGTGCGCAAGACCTAACGGACTTTCATCGCCTTGCAGATGAGCCAGTCGACGGAGCAGTTCGGCGTCGGGACTGCGCAGCAGTAAGGCCGCGAGCAGCGAATATTCCTGCGCCCGCGCGAGGTCGACCTCGTCGACGATTCGGACCACTTCTTCAGACCCTGAATCTTGCATACCCTGCCGGAACTATTTAGGTAAGGCCCCGCCGTGCGGGTGCCGAGCCGGCGAATCGGCGCTCGCTTCCGGCGCGTTCCCTGGAGTGACTGAGTGAACTTCCGTCGGGGAACTGTCAGCGGGTGCGGCGGCGACCTGCAGAACTTCATCAGCGCTTGCGCTGCATTGCGAATCGGCGTTCGCTGATGCTGGATTTTCGGGGCTCGCGAGGGCCCGAGCTACCAGATCTCGCGCATAGTCTGCGGCTCCGAGTGGACCGAAGCCCGGTATGGCGGCGGGGTCGTTGAAGTCCCATTGGCTCTCCGCGATACCGATGAAATCGCGAATGGCCGGATCGGCAGCCCAGGCGCTGCGCAGCGCAGCACGCGTCAACTCAGCCGGCACGCCGGCTGCAAGAAAGGCTCGAATATCGCTATCGGCCACGATCGATTCTATTGGCGGCAGGCTAGCCGGATCAAAAGCAGGCGGAGATGACATGGCCGGACCCGGCGGCACGTCTACCGCTCGCTTCTCGTCGCCGCTTTCCTCCACGCGAGATTCACGCTTCAATCGCGACCAGCGGGAGAGGAAGTTTTCAGGTTCGCTCATCCCTCATCCTCCGCACCGCGGGCGTGGCGGTCCGGTGAGCGCGATGTGGAGCGATCGCGTTGGCGTTTGACGAAGGATTGCTCGACATGGTGCTCGGCGACGAAGCTCTTCACGATTTCAATGATGAGGGCCGGCATCGCCACAGGTTCAACCAGATCATTGCCTGCCCCCGTCAGCGCCTCACCCTCCGCCGGATCCGCCGTTACAGAAAGCAGGTCGAACCCCATCTTACCCTCCGCGGGCCGCAGGACCACCCAGAGCTGCGGGGCACCGGAAGCTATGTTGTCGCGATAGTTGGCGGTCTCGGTTCGGTGCAGCTCGATCACCGCGTAGCCGGCATAAAACGTGGTCACCTCTCCCTCGGCGCGAATCACGGTCCACGGCGCCGCGGCAGGCACGCCTGTGAGCACCGAGACCGGCCGACAAACGAAGTCAAGCCAAGCGCTCCTTGCTTGATGCCGTTGCACCACGACACCCACGGGAATGCGCACAAGGGGTGTGGAGGTCAATTTACCGCTCCCGTGCAACTCAGGATCGGCAGGCCGGTGATGAGATTCTGCGGTTTTAGCCGCAGAACCTGGTCGCTCGACATGGCCGCAATCAGATAGGTGGGCGCACCCCGGGCTTTTTCCACAATTTCCGCGTCATCGGCGAAGGTCAGACGATAAAGGCCGACCACCAAGCTGCGTGCGGTTTGATCGAGCTCATCGCCGTTCCAGAGCGCGTCGCCAATGCGCGTGGCAGTGGCATCCAGCCCAACGTACCAAGTCAGGACGTCGCGCAGTTCAGTCACCGCATGGATCTGAACCTCGACAGCCAGCAGATGGCGCACCCAACGCGTCACGACATCGCCGAGTGCAGCCAATCCGCGCCGGCCGGCGGTCAGATCGAGCGCCATGTCGAACGAATCACTGCGCTGCCAGTACATCCCGGCATTGGCCTCGCTCAGCACGTCGATCTCGGCTGCGGCGGGCAGCCCCAGCATCGACGCCAACGGCGACAGCGGCCTGTTGCCGAAGCCGGAGACGGTTTCCTCATCGGCGGCAATCAGTGATCCTTGGTGCAACGCCAGTTTTTGAGGACGGAAGAACATCTCGGCCGCGCGCAACACCACGGCGTCATCACAATCATCCAGCACGTTGCGCAAGATGACTTGCACCAGCTGATTGAGCAGAATTGGCGGAAAGTTCAGGCCCTGTCGCACGATCGAAAGATACGCCGCCTCCAATGTCGAATGTCGCACGACGTGATCTCTCCAGGAGATCATGAATTCCCAATTCTCGCGCGCATCGTCGTCGGCGATTGCGGCGATCTGCCGAGGTGCGACCGGCTGTCGTGGATCGTCCAGCAGTGCCTGGTACAGGACTCGTTCCGCCATGCAGGCATCGGGCGGCGGCCTGATCTCGGGTCGGGCCAGGTAGGCCATCAGGAATTCGTCCGTGAGCACCAGGTCTCCGTCTTCGCTGCGGTCGAGCAGATGATGACCGCAGGAAAGCCAGAAGTCGCGCATGTCGCTCAACGTCGCTCTCCATTCCCGAGCGCCGCCAGGTCGATCTGCTCATGCGGCGGTGCCGCTTCGTCCGCCATCGGGACAAAGGTGAAGACCGGCGCCGGCTTTGGTCGTCCGTTCGACTGCAACGTTCGAAACGCCTCGCGGATCACACCATCCTCACACCGGCGCGACACAGCGACCAACATCCCCGCGGGGTGCTCGCAGAGAGATGCGGTGAACGCGATCTCCTCTTCCGCGGCCGGGCGCGCCGCCGCGACATCAGGCGCTCCGAAGTGCTCCACCAGCCGCGCCGCCAACAATTCGACGGCTGCCGAGCGATCCTCCGCGCTCGCTTCGACAACGCATGCCAAGGTCGACCAACCCATGGAGTCGATCCCCAGAAAACCGGCGCGAAAGGCGGCTCGCGCTTTGCCAGTCAGCGTTGCTGGATCCAGCCGTGCGAACATGAGGGCGCCCGATACGGCCCATTCGCCGGGCTCCGCCGCTTTATCAAAGACAAAAGTATCCGAAGGATCAGCTCGGACGGTCTTCAGAAGCTTCACACGCTCCTCCACATGCCGCATCCGGTAGCCGGTGCGAGGCATCCGTTCAACTATAGTCCCAAGTGAGCGCGGATGGGCAGCGCTGTTGCGCCATAGCCGCCCTCCCAGTCGGCGTGTTATGGTCAAAGAATTGCAGTTCGGCGCGGAAAACAAACCCTCTGCTCACGCGGATCGCGAGAAAATGACTGACGGCCCGAAAATCGCGGCGCTGCTCGCGGCGGCAGCGGAGCCTTTGCCCGACCCCGCTTTCATTGCACTCAAGAGCGACGGTGTCGTGCTGATTTACGGTCGCGACGAACAGGCCGTCGAGGCCGGCAACTTGCTGAAGGCGCATCTTGACGTCACGGTGCTGATCAAGCCCCCGGCAGGCGTCGTGCCGCCGCGAAACAGCGAGTTTCCGGTGGCGGAGGGCAGCATCCGGTCGGCCAAGGGGCATCTCGGCGCCTTTGCGATCACAGTCGATGACTTTGCGCAGGCGGTGCCGTCATCGCGCGACGCGCTTTTGTTCGGGCCTTCGCGCGATGGCGCCGTGTCGCGGTGCGATGTCGTTCTCGACCTCTCCGGCGGCCATTCGTTGTTTCCTGCCGCCGATCTGCGCGACGGATATCTGCGCGCCGATCCCGGCGATCCGGCGGCGGTGTTGCGTGCCGTGTTGAAAGCGCGCGAGCTAGTCGGTACCTTCGATAAGCCGCGTTACATCACCTTCAGCGAGCAACTCTGCGCGCACTCGCGTTCTCAGATCGTAGGCTGCACGCGCTGTCTTGACCTTTGCCCGGCCGGCGCCATTTCACCGGCGGGCGATCACGTCGCAATCGACGCGAATATATGCGCCGGGTGCGGGCAGTGCGCTGCCGTCTGTCCCACGGGCGCTGCCACCTACGCGCTGCCGCCGCCCGATGCATTGCTGCGCAAATTGCGCGCGCTGCTGGTGACGTATCGCGAGGCCGGCGGCGCGCACGCCGTCGTGCTGCTGCACGATGATCCGCACGGCGCGCCGCTGATCGACGCGTTGGCCCGCTGCGGCGATGGGCTGCCCGCGCACGTGCTGCCGTTCTCCGTCAACGAGGTCACGCAAGTCGGCCTCGAGGCCATCGCCGCGCTGTTCGCGTATGGGGCATCCGCTGTTCGGCTGCTTCTGCGGGCACGGCCGCGACACGATGTGGCGGGACTGACCAGAACGATCGCGCTGGCCGAACCCATCCTCGCCGGGCTGGGCTTCGGCACGGGACGGATCGCCACCATCGAGACGGACGATCCGGAGCTGCTGGGTGCGGCTCTGCGCGCAATTCCCGCGATGGCGGTCGCCCCGCGCCCCGCGAGTTTCCTGCCGTTGGGCGACACGCGGGGGCTGCGGCGGTTAGCGCTGCGCCAACTTCAGCGCGCCGCACCCGATCCCGTGGACGTGGTCATGCTTCCGGCACACGCTCCGTTTGGAGCGGTGGAAGTGGATACGGCCGGCTGCACGCTGTGCCTTTCCTGCGTGAGTGCTTGCCCAACCGGCGCGCTGACGGACGATCCGCAGCGGCCGATGCTGCGCTTTACCGAAGAGGCCTGCGTGCAGTGCGGATTATGCAAGGCCACCTGCCCGGAAAAGGTCATCTCGTTGCAGCCTCGGCTTGATTTCCGCGCAGGATCCGGCGGCGCAAGAGTCCTGAAGGAGGAAATACCGTACTGCTGCATCCGGTGCGGCAAGCCGTTCGGCGTCAAGAGCACGGTGGAGCGCGTCGTGGCGAAGCTCGCGGACACGCATTGGATGTTCAAGGATTCTCCTGAGCGGCTCGATCTCATCAGAATGTGCGACGACTGTCGCGTTGCCTTCGTCACGGAGAGAGAATTCGATCCCCATGCGGCGCCGCGCGCAGCCGTGCGCATGACCGAGGATTATCTGCGCGAGCGCGACACGAGCAAGGCTGCGGAGAAGGACGGAGGCTGACGGGCCGGCGCCAGACTCATCCGGCGGGGGCCGCCGGCGTTTGTCGAGAACCAACCGCGGGCCGCTCTTTCACGAGCGCATCTTCGAGCCACCGGTCGTGATGTTCCTTGGCCCAATTAATGTCCACCTCGCCCGTGCCCATGGCCTCGAACGCACCCTCCATCCCGAGGGTGCCGATATAGATGTGGGCGAGAATCACGGCGACGAATAGCACGGCGACCACGGCGTGCACCACCTGTGCGATTTGCATCCCGGCGATATTCGTCCAATAAAACGGAAACAGCAAAAAAATCCCCGAAATTGTCACCAACAGGCCCGCTCCCAGGGCGGACCAGAAGACCAGCTTTTCACCGGCGTTGAAGCGCCCGGCGGGTGCATGCTTCGACTTGATAAAGCCGCCGCCTTGTTTCAGCCAATCGAGGTCGACTCTTTGCGGAACATTGTCCTTGATCCAAAGGGCAACGATCAGGGCGAGGCCGACGACGAAGGAGAAGCTCACGAAATTATGCACATACTTGGCGGTTTGCGCGAAGCTGCTGAAGGCCTCGGGCCCGATGGCCGGCAGCAGCAGGATTTTACCGAAGGTGATATTCAATCCCGTCAGGGCGAGAAGGATGAAAGATACCGCCGTCAGCCAATGTGAGAAGCGCTCAAAGCCGCTGAAGCGGACAATCTTTCGGCCGGAACGTCCGGCCGCCATCCGGATTCGCCCCAGAACCAAATAAGCGATCGCCAACAGTGCGATCATGCCCAGGATCACGATCGCGCCGAGCCAGCGCAGTATCACCTCGTGAAAATGGTCCCACTGCCGGCCGGCGGGCTGTATGAGCACACGCGCTTTCTCGTCGGGTTGGTCGATGCGCCCGTCGATGCGCGCCCCCTCGTGCAGCAGCGCCTCCTCTTTCACGGCGCTCGCATCCGGATCGACTGGCACGTTCGGATTGGATTGCTGCGCAGCCGTGGGCAGCGCAAAGATCAGCATGCTCAGGACTCCGAGCAGGCCAACTGTATGCCGAATCCGCGACCTAGGCATCGACATGGTCCGCAGGCCGCACGCAACGCAGCTCACGTCGAGATCGACTCGCGATAGGCCGTCATCCAGCCCCAGGCGCCGGACCCATAGCCGCGCTTCAAGACTCGCTCCTTGTAGATTTGGGCAATGATGTCGCCGTCGCCCGCCAGCAACGATTTGGTCGAGCACATTTCCGCGCAGAGCGGCAGCTTCCCTTGCGCCAGGCGGTTGGCGCCGTATTTTGCAAATTCGGCGGCACTGCCGGTCTCTTCCGATCCGCCGCCGCCGGCGCAGAAAGTGCATTTGTCCATCTTGCCGCGAGAACCGAAATTACCGATGCGCGGGTATTGCGGTGCACCGAACGGGCAGGCGTAGAAACAGTAGCCGCAGCCGATGCACAGATCCTTCGAATGGAGCACCACGCCTTCGTCCGTTGGGAAGATGCAACTCACCGGGCAGACGGCGGCGCAGGGTGCGTCCGTGCAATGCATGCAGGCCATGGAGACCGACCTCTCGCCAGGCTTGCCGTCGTTGATGGTGACCACCCGGCGGCGATTGATACCCCAGGGCACTTCGTGCTCGTTCTTGCACGCGGTAACGCATGCGTTGCAGTTGATGCAGCGGTCCGCATCGCACAGGAACTTCATTCGCGCCATCGTGAGTTCCTCATGCCGCTCGGATCTGGCATAGGGTCGCCTTCGGTTCCTGCATGCCGGTCGCCGGGTCGTAGCCGTAGGTCGTGAGCGTGTTCACACTCTCGCCGAGCACGTAGGGGTCGGTGCCCTTCGGATATTTGCTGCGTTGGTCGACGCCCTCGAACCAGCCTGCAAAATGAAAGGGCATCCACGTCACGCCCTTGCCGACACGCTCCGTCACCAGCGCCTTCATCCGCGCTTTGGACTGGCTCTCGGGCCCGGTCACCCATACCCAGCCGCCATCGACGATGCCGCGCTCGGCCGCGTCGGCGGGGTTGATCTCGACGTACATGTTCTGCTTCAACTCCGCCAGCCATCGGTTCGATCGTGTCTCCTCACCGCCTCCTTCATATTCGACCAGCCGGCCGGAACTTAAGATCAGTGGAAAATCCTTGCTGATGCCTTTGTCGACAGCCGCCTTTTGCACGGTAAAACCGATATTGGGTACCCGGAACTGCTTCGCGTCCGGCCGCGTCGGATATTTGGCGACAAGGTCGGGGCGCGGGGTAAAGATCGGTTCGCGATGGACCGGAATGGGGTCCGGCAGATTCCAGGCAATCATGCGCGCCTTGCCGTTGCCATAGGGACTGCAGCCGTGCTTGATCGCCACGCGCTGGATGCCGCCGGAAAGGTCGGTGGACCAGGATACTGTTTCCGGTTTGGTCGCATTCACGCGGAGAATGACCGCCATCTCCTGCGCAGTGAGGTCCTTGTCCCAGCCGAGCTTTTTCAGTACGCCGAGGGTGAACTCGGGGTAACCGTCCTTGATCTCCGAACCGACCGAATAGGAGCCCTCGGCCAGGAGGTTTTCGTGCACTTCCTTCTCGATCTGCTGACCGTTCTCCCACACCTTGCGTTTGACCACGCGCTCGACGCCGAAGCGTGCCCGGAACGTGCCGCCGCCATCCGCCACGGACAGATTGGTGTTGTAGAGCACGGGGCTACCGGGGTGCCGGAGCTCGGGCGTTCCCCAGCAGGGCCACGGCAGACCGTAATAATCACCCCCGACCTCGGGATCGTCCTTCGGCGCTCTGAGTGTCACCAGATCGAACTTGGACTGATTACGCATATGCGCCTTGAGACGCTCGGGCGACTGACCGCAATAGCCCGTGGACCAGCCGCCGCGATTGATCTCGCGCAGTATGTCCTCCGCCGACACCGCCCCGTTGTCGACCTTGATGTTCTTGAACATCTGGTCGGCAAATCCCAGCTTGCGCGCGAGCAAGTACATCGTGTCGTAGTCGTTCTTTGATTCGAAGATCGGTTTCACGATCTGTTCGCCCCACTGCAGCGATCGGTTCGAAGCGGTGCGCGACCCGTCCATTTCGAAACTGGTGCAGGCGGGCAATAGATAAGTCCCATTCTTCCGGCCCGAGAGCACTGACCAGCTGGTGGGATACGGATCGCAGACGACCAGCAGGTCGAGCTTCTCGATTCCCCGCACCGATTCCGGCATCCGGGTGATGGTGTTGGCGCCATGCCCCATGACGAACATGGCCCTCAAAGTATCCGGCTGGCTGACCTGATCCTTCGGCAGAAGAGTGGCATCGAACCAGCGCGTGCTGGGAATGCCCGGGGCCTCCATGAGACTTTTGTCCGCGAAGCGGGAGCGCATCCAGTCATAGTCGACTTCCCACACCCGGCACCAATGCCGCCAAGCGTCTTCGGAAAGACCATAGTAGAGAGGCAGGGTGGTCACATCGAGGCCGAGGTCGGTCGCGCCTTGCACGTTGGTGTGGCCGCGGAAGATATTCGCGCCGCTCCCGTAACTGCCCACGTTGCCGGTGGCCAGCAGCAGCAGGCAACTGGCACGGACGTTTGCCGTCCCGGTCGCGAACTGGGTTTGGCCCATTGCCCAGATCAGTGTCGAGGGCCGATCCTTGGCGAATATCTCGGCAACTCGTTTGACCTGTGCCTCCGGCAGCCCGGTGACGCGCTCGACCTCTTCGGGGTTCCACTTGGCTACTTCGTCACGCAGATCGTCCATGCCGTAGACGCGTTGACGAATGAACTCCTTGTCCTCCCAGCCATTCTTGAGAATGTGCCAAAGCATTCCGTAGATCGTGGGAATGTGCGTGCCGGGACGTACGCGCACGTATTCGGTCGCATGGGCCGCCGTTCGCGTCATCCGCGGATCGACGACGATCATGTTGGCGCGATTGAGTTCCTTACCCTCGAGGATGTGTTGCAACGAAACCGGATGCGCCTCGGCTGGATTGCCGCCCATGACCATGATGGTCTTGGCATTGCGAATGTCGTTGTAGCTGTTGGTCATCGCCCCGTAGCCCCAGGTATTGGCGACGCCGGTGACGGTGGTTGAATGGCAGATGCGCGCCTGATGGTCCGAATTATTCGTTCCCCAGAAGGCGGCGAACTTGCGGTTGAGATAGGCCGCCTCATTGGTGAATTTCGCCGACCCGAGCCAGTAGACCGAATCCGGTCCTGATTTCGCGCGGATTTCCGTCAGCTTCTCGCCGATCTCTTCGATGGCCTGATCCCAGGAAATTCGATTCCATTGGCCATCGACCAGTTTCACCGGGTAGCGCAGCCGCCGATCGCCCGCCACGTCGTCACGCACTGCCGCGCCCTTGCAGCAATGCGAGCCGCGATTGATCGGGCTGTCAAAATCCGGCTCTTGGCCTATCCAAACGTCATTCGCAACCTCGGCGATGACCGAGCAACCGACCGAGCAATGGGTGCAGATATTCTTGCGGCGTGTGACCGCGGCGCCCGGCGGCGGCGGGGCGCCGGCCGCTGCCTTGCGCACGCTGCCAAGCGGCAGGGCGCCAAGCCCGGCGAGACCACCGGCGATGAGACCCGATCGGCGCAGGAAAGACCGGCGATCGAGGTTACTTTCGGGCTGGCCAACGATTGTGGGAGTGCCTGCACTGCGTCCGACCCGCCGCTCTGATCTTTTGATGAGCATGGACGCTACGATTTCGCCGGATAGCGATTGACGCGGTAAAAAGCCTGGACCTCCGGGGAATTGGCCTGGTACTGCGCCTTGCGCTTGTTGCGCCTGCCGGCTGCATCGCTCGCTGGGTTGATTGCCGGGGCGCCCATCGCGGCCGCGACACCGGAGGCCGATACGGCAATCAGCAGGTCACGACGACGTATCCTGGTTTTGCGCCGCTCGTCCACGGGGATCCTCCCAGAACCTGACCTTATGCGCCGGCATGTCGCCGCCCGGCCGCCTTGCGTTTGCTAATGATCGGCACGTGCTGACGACAAGTCAAGTTTGCGAAATTTGTACAAATGGCGGGACACGCGCATGCACCCGACTCTGGCGGTCGAGGAACTCCGCGTGATCGTCCAGAGGCACGAACGCGCCGTGCCAAACATTCGGATGAATATAATGCCGCTCAGGGAAGGGTATGATTCTCGAATGGCCGAATATCGAGGTGGATGCCACTGCGGTGTCCTGAAAATCATTTACCGAACCGACATCGATCCGGCGCGTTGGCCGCTGCGGCACGACGGCTGTTCGTTCTGCCGGCGTCACGGCGTCGCGGCCACTTCGGACCCCTCGGGCGAAATTGCTATCGAGATCGACGATGTCTCCAGGGTTCGCCGCTATCGCTTTGCGCAGAGGACTGCCGAGTTCTTGCTGTGCGGCGAATGCGGGGTGTTCGTGGCGGCGCTAGCCGACACCGCCTCTGGTGCCCGTGGGGTGATCAATGCGCGGGTGCTTGACGGCGTTGCGCTGGATTTCAACGCAGTGACTGCCGTGCACTTCGATGATGAATCTCCGGCACAGCGGACCGAACGTCGTTCGCGCAATTGGACTCCGGTAACGGCTGGCATAAGTCCATGATAAATCCCGGCGAAGCAAAGCTGCGTCAAATCGGCTGGGGAATCGCAGCTTTGCTCGGCTTTTTCGTGGCGGCCTATGCGATCGGCGCGCTGTGGGTACCCCTCGTGCGCTCGCCTCTCATCGTTGCGCGCCTGCACACCGTGCCTTTACTGCTGGTTTTTCACCTGACCGGCGGCGCGCTGGCCATCACCTTAGGCGCGTTGCAACTGAATAGCCGGATTCGGCGCAACTACCTCGCGGTGCATCGATGGCTCGGCCGCTGCTATGTCATTGCGGTACTCGTTGGGGGCAGTGCCGGCCTGATGCTTGCGACCATGGCCGACGGTGGCATCCCCTCCAGCATTGGGTTCGGGGCATTGGGAATTCTATGGATCGGCGCAACGGTTACTGCGTACTTGTGCGCCCGCCGCCGCCGCATCGATTTGCATCGCGCTTGGATGCTTCGCAGCTATAGCCTGACGTTCGCCGCTGTGACGCTGCGCATTTGGTTGCCGTTGAGCCAAGTGGCAGGCCTGCCGTTCTTGCCGAGCTATCAAGCGATAGCCTGGCTGTGCTGGGTTCCCAACCTGATCGTTGTTGAATGGTTTGTATTGAGAGCAGGGCGGTAAACGATGAGCAAGCACACCTGCAGTCGCAGAAGTTTCATCGGTATGGCCGGTGCTGGAATTGCCGGCGCTGCGGTCCCGCGCTGGGCGGCTGCCGCCGGATTATTCGCCGATACACGCGATGCCGACCTGGTGGTCTTCAACGCCAAAGTCTATACGGTCGATCCTCAGTTGCCGAGCGCCGAAGCATTTGCGGTGCGCGGCGGCAAGTTCATCGCCGTAGGCAAATCCGCCGATATCAAGGGACTGATCGGCAAGAAGACGCAGCGCATCGATGCCGAGCAAATGACGGTGGTGCCCGGTTTCATCGACTCGCACAATCATGCCTCCGGGAATACCTTGCTGTACGAAGTGCTCGTCGGAAACCCGTATGAGGTCGAGTTCGTCACCATCGCGAGCATCGTGGACAAACTGCGCGCCAAGGCCAAAACCACTCCCGCTGATACCTGGGTCGAGGGTTTTTTCTTCGACGATACCAAGCTGAAAGACCAGCGTGCACTCAACGTGCACGATCTCGACCAGGTTTCGGGCGAATTACCGGTCGCAGTCCACCATCGGGGCGGCCACACGACGTTTTATAACAGCAAGGCCCTGCAAATGGCGGGAGTCACGAAAACTACCCCCGGTATGGCCAGCGGGACTTACGACCGCGATGCGAGTGGCGAGCTCAACGGCCGCGTCACCGACCGCGCCCGCGACGTGTTGTACAAGGTGGGCAAGCGGCCCGTCTATTCGGCCGATGAAACCATGAGGCGCGACCGCGAAGGATTGGCGTATATCTCGAAGCAGTTTGTCCGCTATGGGCTCACGGGAGTGTGCCATGAAGGAGGCAATCTGCGCGCCTTGGCGCAGGTGCGTGCGCGCGGCGACCTGCTGCACCGGGTGAGCTACGAGGCCGAGGGTGCGGAACTCGAGGCCATGATCAGCGGCGGCATGACCACCGGCTTGGGCGACGATTGGATCAAAATGGGCGCCACATTCGAACATATGGCGGACGGATCGTTTTCCGAGCGCACCATGGCGATGAGCGTCCCTTATCCCGGTTCGACCTCGGGCTATAAAGGCAACGTCACTGAAACACAGGATGATCTCAACGCCTGGTGCGAGCGGGTGCACCGCGCCGGAATCCAGCTCAACTGTCACGCCAATGGCGATGTCGCCATCGACCATGTGCTCACGGCTTATGAAAGGGCGCTAAAACTCGTGCCGCAAACCGATGCACGGCCCAAGATCACGCATTGCACCTTGATCAACGACGAACTGGTGCGGCGTATCAAGGCCATCAATGCCGTTCCGGCTCTGTTCACCTCCTATGCCTATTACAACCCCGACAAGTTCCACTTCTACGGCGAGGAATTGATGAAGCGCTGCATGGCCTACCGCACGCTGCTCGACGCCGGAATCCACGCGGCCGCTGGCTCGGACTTCGATCCCGGACCGTTCGCGCCGCTGATGGGCATTCAAGGCATGGTCACGCGGACCGGCTGGAATGGCGAGGTGTGGGGCGCGAATCAGCGAATATCCGTGGATGAGGCGTTGCGAGTCAACACCATCAACGGTGCCTACGCGACGCGCGAGGAAGCTCTCAAAGGGTCCATCACTCCCGGCAAGCTCGCCGACTTCGTCGTTCTGGCCGAGGATCCGCACACGGTGGTGGCGGAGAAAATTAAAGACATTCGCGTGGTACGCACGGTGGTGGGGGGACTGACCGCCTATAAAGCCTAGTCGAAGCGGTTGCTTGAATGAGCGAGCAGAGCACCAAAAGCCTGTGGGGCCGTGTGCCCGTAATAATCCGCGCAGTCATCGGCGGCATTCTCGTCGGCATGCTTGCCGCCAATATCTGGCCGATATTCTTGGTTGCGTTTGGAATGCCGGTGGCCGCTGGCGCCGAAGTCACTTTTCTCGCGCTGTACATATGGTGGGCTTCAGGCGGCGGAGCTCCCGCGCGTTTCAAGGCGCTGCGGGCGGATTACTTCCGAGTCCGCCCGCTTTCACGCGCACAATGGTTCTGGGGCGTGGTAGCAGCGGTGAGTTTTGCAGCCGCCATTCACGCCGCCATCGTGCTCCTCTTCCGATTAGTACCCTTTCCCGCCGCGGCATTCCATCAAGGCTATGATTTTTCGTTCATCGCGTCGCGGCAGATGCAATGGCTTGCCTGCATCGTATCGGCATTGTCTGCCGGCGTGTGCGAGGAAACCGGATTTCGCGGCTACCTGCAGCGGCCGATTGAGAAGCGGCATGGTCCGGTCGCGGCGATCCTGATCTCATCGCTGTTCTTCATGTTGATTCACTTGACGAAGGATTGGGCGCTGATCGGTATGGTACCCATCATCCTCCTCGCGGGAATTCTGCTTGGTACGCTGGCATGGGCATCCGGCAGCCTGGTATTTTGCATGCTCGGGCATTGGATCATGGACATCGGATTGTTTGCCTATTGGTGGACGCAGATCGCGGGTACCTTTGCGCAGCGCCCGATATCCGAAGTCGGAATGGACCGCACATTCATGGCCGAATGCGCAGTGTTCGTCATCGTGCTGATCTTGATGCTGGCGGCGACCAAAAAGCTGCGCGGCAGCCACCGCGGCAATTAATTCAGCGTAGCGCGCTGATGCTGCAAAGCCAGACATGCGACCTTGTTTGCGGAGTCTTCGGTAAACCATAGATTGCCGTCCGGTCCCAGCGTGATGGTGCTGGGCAGCGCTCGCGCCGAGGGAATCGGATAAGAGCCAAAAACGCCTGTCGGCACTATCCACCCGATGGTGTTGCTGGCTCGCCCGGTAAAGTAAACCCTGCCGTCGGGACCGAGGATAATGCCGGCCGCGCCCTGATTTTGGGACCGTGGCCCTAATAGCGAATATTGCGCCACGAAGCTGCCCGACGGCGTGAGTACGCCGATTTCGCTGCCGAGTTCGGTAAACCACAGATTGCCATCGGGACCCACGGTGATGCCGTCCGGTAGTTCATTGCCGAGCAGCGGACTGGATTCCGGGATCGGGAATTGCGTTGCCACGCCGCCCGGCGTCATGCGCACCACCGCGTCGCTTCGCGATGAGGCATAGGTGAACCACAGATTGCCATCCGGTCCGGCAATGATTCGCTGCGGCCCGGAATTGACCGGGCCGGGAAGCGGGAACTCGGTGATGATTCCCCGCGGCGTAATGCGTCCTATTTTGTTGCCAAGGGTTTCGGTAAACCAAATGTTGCCGTCAGACCCCTTGGCAAGGTATCGATCTTCCGCGTTCGGGGTAGGAATTGAATACTCGGCAATCACTATTCCGGCAGGTGTCATCACGCCAATCTTGTTGGCGTAGGCTTCCGCAAACCAAAGATTGCCATCCGGGCCGAGCACAATGCCGATCGGTCCGCTTGCAGGCGACAGCGGGAATTCAGCGATGTGGCCGTCGGGGGTGATGCGGCCAATTTTGTCGGTTCCCGTTTCAGTGAACCAGACATTGCCATCCGGTCCTGCGGTGATCCCGCTTGGGAAGCTATATCTGGCCGGCAGAGCAAACTCATGTACGAAATTCGGGCCCCCGGAAGCAATGACACAGGGGCCGGAACCGGCGCGCGGTCCGGATTGCGGCGGCAGCGCAAGTGAAAAGGCGCTTGCCAGGAGTGTGTACGCGAAGCAGTTGGCCGCCAGTCGAATGCGCAATGGCAAAATCCTCGCAACTGCGAGCCCATCGCAATCTTACAGCGGGGATCGAAGTTCCGCAGGCGTCACATCAGATCGCGCCTTACTGTTCCCTTGTTGACTCGCTCGAAAATCACTTTGCCGCCATCCAGCGCGCGCAATGTCTCGTCGATGAAAAACGCCTCCGGGTTCGAGCTGAGCTTGAATGCAGAATAAATCGCGACGTCCCAGTCGCCGCGTTTGAAGCCCCCGGTGTGCTCGCCTTCCCAGGTGCAGCTGCTGTTGTCGCCTTCCTTGATCCTGAGTTTCTCCTTCAGCCCGTACCCGCCCGTGATGGTGGTCCCGGTATCGCTGACCGTGTAGGGCGTGGATGCCGGGTCCTGGGTGAGTTCGTACCAGCCGTTTGCGTCCGGCCCGGCCTCCGTCAGCTGTCCGAAAAGCGGTCCCGGGCTGCTCGCTTCGGCGTGCAGGATGGGGATCGGGAAACGTGGATCTGGCACGGGCGGACGCACCGGCAATTCGAGACTGGATGCACCGTGCGTGAGCGTGAGAGTGACTACTTCAGGCGAGGGCCAAACCAGCGGCCACAAGCTCTCCGACACGGCCAGGCGAATGCGGTTGCCGGTCTTGAAGCGATGGGCGATCAGCGATAGGTCGATTTTTACGTCATAGGGCTGCCCGGGGGTAAGCGCCGTCGGATGCGCATGGCTGTCGCGATGAGTCAGGTTCAAGAGCCCATAGGTCACCAGCCACGATTTGCCTTCCGGCGTGACCTCGCATAGGCGCAGCGCCAGTTTGGCAACCGGCCGATTGGCCGCGACACGGATGCGGGCGACCGGGTGACCCAGGATTTCGATATCGGAATCCAGCGGCGCACTGTCGAAAACCAGAGATTTGCGGTCGTCCGGACTCTGCTCACCCGGCATTCCCTCCGGGGGGAAGGGCAGCCATTCCGGTTTTTGCAATCCGACAATTTTATCGGCGACGTAACCCACGCTGTCATGTGATTTGACGGCAGGCGATAAGTGCCCATCGTCCAGGTACCATGTTCGGGGCTTGATGTCCGGAGCCGGCCACCTTGGTTCGGCAATCCAACGGCCAGGCGTTTCCTTGGGAAACGTCTCGGAGACCGTCCGGTAAGGCATGTAGGCTCGCAGCATCGGCTCGTCCATGATCCCGGTGGACGTGCCGGCGAGCCACTGCTTCCACCAACGCACTTCTTCGTAGGCCCAATCCAAACTCGGTCCAGGGCTCGTCATCTGTGGAGGGTTGTGTCCCCAGGGGCCGACGAGTGCCTTGCGCGGGGACTTCACATTCGCGAGGATGCGCGTCACCGTGTTTACGTATGTGTCGACCCAGCCGTCCACGATGTAAACCGCGCATTTGATGCGCGTGTAATCGGTTGACACTGAACCGTGCTGCCAGAAGCTATCGTTGCGTTGATGAGAAAGCCATTTTTCCAGGATGTTTGGCGTCGCTGCGAGGCGCTCGCGCCACAACTCCCGCCAGCGCTCGCCGGCGATCGCCGGGTCCGGTGGATTCGCCATGACCGTCTTGAACGATGCTCCCCACTGCAAATCCGTCAGGCCGAGCGAGCCGCCGATATAGTGAGCATCGTCCGTATAGCGCGTGTCGGTGCAGCACATCGGCATGATGGCTTTTAATGCCGGCGGCGCCAGGGCGGCAATTTCCAGGGTGTTGATGCCTCCCCAGGAAATGCCGCGCATTCCGACGTTGCCGTTCGACCACGGCTGCCGGGAGAGCCAGCCGATCACCTCGACGCCGTCATTCAGCTCCTGATCCAGATATTCATCCAGCAAAACTCCTTCGGAATCCCCGGAGCCGCGCGCATCGACGCGCGCATAAGCAATCCCATACTGTGCGAGTTCGTGTCCCCACAAGTCATCGTAGGGCCTCGTGAAGTCGCGCTTGCGATACGGGATGTATTCCCAAACCACCGGAGCCGGCGTCTTATGTGCGCCGGCAGGCAGCCACAACCGGGCGCTCAAGCGCTTGCCATCCTTCATGACGATCCATTCGTTGTCTATCACCTCGACCGCATTTTTGTCGGGCAGCCGCCAGCGTTTTTCAGCAGGATTTTCCCCACTCGCAGCACCCTGCCCAATGGGGACGGCAGCCGACAACAATGCCGCGGCACGCAGCACATCGCGACGAGAGATTGTCATGGTTGTTTTCCTTACCTACACCGTCGAGGCCGATCTATCCGCGGGATGCTTGAATCAAACCAAATTTCGGCCGATTTTGCTCGCGGTCTCCTGCTCGAAGAAGATTTCGCCGCCCTTCGTGAGTTTGAGCGATTCTTTGACCAGGAAGGCGTCGGCAGTCGAGGTGATCTCATAGCTTGCAACCGTTCGGCACTCCCAATCGCCGCGCTTGAATCCGCCGACGGTTTCCTGTCTCCAGACGCAGCTATTGGGATCGCCTTCGGTGATTTCGTTCAACTCGCTGCCGCCCCGGGTGAGGGCGGTGCCGACCTCGGGCACGACGTACGTGGACTCGGGAGAATCGCGCTTGATCGTGACGCGCCCGTCCCGGCTGCGCTGAGCGGTCTCTTCCGGCAGTTTTCCCGCCAGCCCGGCAAAAGGCTGAGCGGTCGAGGGCAAAGCGGGAATGGGGAAAGGCGCCTCGCTCTTGGGCGCCGGCCGCACGGGCAGGACGATCGAGGATGTGCCCAGTTCAAACGTGAGCGTCGCGATCTGCGGCGACGGCCAGACCAAGGGCCAGAGGCTCTCCGACAGCGCGATGCGAATCCGGTGACCGCGCTTGAATCGGTGCGCAACCATGAACAACTTGATTTCGACATCGTAGAGTTCGCCCGGCTTGAGCGCGCTCGGGTGCTCGTGAGATGTGCGGTGCGTCAGGTTGAGCAGCCCGTAACTGACCAACCAGGACTTGTTCTCCGGCGTTACGTCGGTCATGCGCACCGCGAGCTTGGCCACCGGTACATTCGAGGCGACACGGATCTTTGCGATTGGATAACCGAGAATCTCGATGTCCGACTCGAGCGGCGGTGAATCGAACACGAGCGAATTCCCGTCGTCCGGGCTCTGCTCGGTGGGCAAGCCGCTTGGCGGAAAGGGCAGCCATTGCAGTTTGTCGAGGCCGACGATCCGGTCCGCGAGATAGCGCACCGATTCGGACTTGGCGGCTTCATGCGACAGTTTGCCCTCCGGGTTGAGGTGCCACACCTTCCGCACCAGCCGCGGTGACGGCCATACCGACTCTGCCACCCAACGGCCGGGCACATCTTTCGGATAAACCTCCCAAGGCGTGGCCTCGGGCAGATAAGCCCGCAGCATGGGCTCATCCATGATTCCCGTGTCGATGCCGAGCAGCCACTGCTGCCACCAGCGGATTTCCTCATAGGCCCAATCGAGACCGGGCCCAGGGTTCACGGCGTCCGGGTAATTGTGTCCCCAGGCGCCGATCAGCCCCTTGCGCGGTACGGTGAGATGCTCAAGCAGCCGGCCGATGACATTGGAGTAGGTGTCGATCCAGCCATCGACGACATACACCGGGCATTTGATCTTTTTGTAGTCGACTGCGATCGAACCCCGCTGCCAGTAGGCATCGTAATGTTGGTGCGACACCCACTCCGCGAGGATTGCCGGCGTGGCATCGACCCGGCGGCGCCACATCGTCTCCCACTGCGGGCCCACGATGTCCGGGTCGGGCGGAGCCGACATGACGCTTTTGAATCCCACGCCCCACTGAAAATTGGTCAACCCAAGTGCGCCGCCAATGTAATGAGCATCGTCCGTGAATCTTATGTCGCAACATCCCATCGGCATGATGGCCTTGAGTTCCGGCGGCGCCATCGCGGCAACCTGCAGCGTGTTGATGCCTCCCCACGAAATGCCCCGCATGCCGACCGAACCATTGGACCAGCGCCGGCGCGCGAGCCAGGCGATCACCGCGACGCCGTCATTCAATTCAGGCGGTGCATATTCGTCCACCATGACACCGTCGGAATCGCCGGAGCCGCGAACGTCGACCCGGGCGTAGGCGACGCCATATTGAGCGAGTTGCGGACCCCAGACATTGTCGCGGCCACGATAGGCATCGCGCTTGCGGTAAGGGATGTACTCCAGAACGACGGGCACCGGCGTTCGTTCGGCGCCCTCCGGGATCCATAGCCTCGCGCCCAAGCGCGCGCCATCCGCCATCGGTATCCACTCATTCTCCACGACGCGCACCGGCCGTTTCGCAGGCAGCTGCCATGGCGCCGCGGCCAGGGTCCTCTTTGCGCCGAACAACGAGGCGGCGGCGAGCGCCGGCACGGCCGCGAGCGTTCTCAAGACTGCATCCCGCCGCGAGATCGTCATAATGAAATCCTTAAGGTTGCGCTAGAAGGAATAACCGAACTTGAGCCCCATCTCACGCGGCATATTGATCAACACCGTGGACAGCAGGGTGGGTTCGATGAATATGGGGTTCACTACCGCGGGTATTAACGCCACGCGCCTATCCAAAGCATTGTGCACATAGGCGCCAAAGCGCCAATGGTCATGAGTCAATGAGGTCGACAAGTTCATGAGGCCGTACGGCGGCGATTTGTACGCTCCCTGCACCTGACTGAGGAAAAGCGGAACCTTGCCCGTATAAGTACCGTTGATCGATGCGGCAAAGTCGTACCCCGGCGCCAGGGTGTGGGCGTAATTGATGGTCGCCGCAAAGTTGGTTTTGGAACTCCCGGGCAGCTGCTGACCCGACGTGCCGTGGATGAGTCCCGGGACGATGTTGCCCGTGCTCGTGCCGTCGTTGGCAGGCAAGGAGAAGTCGCTGCTCAGCGTCGCATCGGTGTACGCAGCGCCGACCGTATAGGTAAATCCCTTGAAATACAGCGGACCGCTCGATTCAAATTCCACCCCCTTCGACTCGGCCGTATTGCCGTTGTACACCGCGATATTCCCGGATGGCAGGCTCGCTGAAATCTGCGGCTTGTCCCAATGCATATCGAAGGCCGCCAGGGTGTAGCTTATGCCATTTGCGAAACGCCCCTTCAATCCCGCTTCGTAGTTATTGACCGAGTCCGGCGCATAGGTCGCGAGCAGCGGGCTTTCCCTGAAAATCCCGGTCAGCGGCACCGAGTTGGCGCCGCCTCTACGGAATCCCTGCGACCAGATCGCGTACACATATTGATGGTCCGCATATTCATAGGATGGATTGACCTTGAAGGTATTCTTTGATGCGGGCGCGCTGTGCGGTGTCGCCGGAATAAAGGTGAAGAACGGATAGTCGATGTACGACTGCGCATCGATGAAGTTCTGATGAAAGTGCCGGCCGCCGAAGGTGATCTGTCCGTGTTCGATGAAGTGCCACGTCAGCTCGCCGAATACCGACTTATCCTGGAAGTTCTGGGTATCGGACTGCAAAAATGGCGTATCGTTCGGGCCGACGGTAAGCAGGCAGTTCGGGAAAGTCGAACCGTAGAAGATGGGCGCCGTGCAGCCCTGCGCCAAAGATCGCTCATAGGATCCCGGAGTCGAGGTGTACCAATTTCCGGTGGTCGTTTGGTTCTCGTAGAACACGCCGACCACGTAGTCGAATATCTTCCCCGGTTTGGACACCAAGCGTACCTCCTGCGTGAAGGTGTGCGCCGTATCGGTGAACTCCTGTCCGTAGACGAAGCGCGGATTCAAAGGGGTTCCGCCATAGTAGACGTTGAAGCCGGGGTATCCGCCGACGCTGTAGGTCCCGTCATCTTGGGTCAAGCCGCTGGTCGTGTAGTAGGAACTGGTTGAGGAGATCGTGGCAAATCCGGCGTCGTAGCTCAAATCCAGGCTTTGCAGCGCCGTCCTGCGCCAAAACGGTTGATTGAACGATTGAATGTCCCGGTAGGGGCCGCCCGCAGGAAACGTGATTCTTGGATCAATGAAGTACGGACCGCCCTGGTAGGTGGTGTTGGTCTGCGGGCCTCCGTCGCCGTTGAGATTCGAGTAGATAAAGGCGGCTTCCGCGCTGAACGTGTCATTGGGCTTCCACAGCAGGCTGGCACGCCCGGTGAAAGCGTTTTGATCGTTCCAATCCCTCTTGCCCCCGTAGATCGCCGGGCTGTTCACGGGGTCAGCGGGATCCGCCAGCACCGGAGCTCCGTACAGCGGCCCACCGCTGCGCACCACGAGGCCATAGACGTCGATGAATCCGGGTTCGTACGCGTATTTTCCCGCGACGCGCAGCGCCAGCGTGTCGCCGATGGGAATATTCAACATGGCGCCGGTGGTGTACGGTACGCCGCCCGAGTGTGCGAGCTGCCCAAAGCTGGCGGTTACATTTCCCGCGAACACTCCCAGTTGCGGTTCGTTCGGAATGACGCGCAGCGCTCCGCCTAATGCGCCGGCCCCGTACAGCGTGCCCTGCGGTCCGCGCAGCACCTCGATGCGCTGAATATCATCGATCTGAAAGTAGCCTTGGATGGGCGAATTGCCGATGTAGGTTCCGACCGGGCTTTGCTCGAAGGTGCGAAACGGGCGATCCGCCGACTCGCCGGTGCCATTGAGTCCGCGAATGATGGGAGTCTCCGCCGCAGCCAACCGCGCGCCAAAATCGTTGTAGCTGAGTCCCGGCACCTGGGCCGCCAGCGAGGCGATGTCCGTGACTCCGCTGCTCGTGAGTTGCTCTGCGCTGACGACCGTCAGGCTGTAGGGCACTTCTTGAAGCGTCTGCTCGCGGCGGGTTGCCGTCACCGTGATTTCTGCAATCGTGTCCGCGGCCGACTGCGGGGATTGCTGCGCGATTGCCGGCTGCGGCATGCCGTAGATGGCAAAGAACACCGCTGCACTCAAGGATGATCGCGCCGGCAGGAGCCCCGGCGCCTGAGTCTGCACCGCACGCGTGTACCGTTTCCCCATGACTGCCTCCCGAGGCGGATTCGATTTCTAATGCTTCTGCTGTTCTCGCATCGCCGCTGCGCATCCGCACGACGTTGCGTCGAATCCCTTCGTCATGTCCCTGGTGCGTAGGATGGACGCGCTGTGAACGTCCGGTGATGCCGAATTTAGATGCAATAATGCATAAATTCGATGTCGGCGCGATGCAGTGTATTGAGGTGAAACACAGCGGCCGGCGCCAATTCCCGCCCGCGCCGGCTTGTCTTAAGCATCCTCCGGAAGAGCCACGCCGCAGCGGCGCAGCGCCGCGACCAGCGGCGAAAGATGCCTGCGGTAATGTCGCCAGCGGCCCGACGAGGTGCCGTAAATCGGCCGCCGCACTTGTGCGGCACTCGCGGTCAAGGACGCGGAAGTATTTTTTTGTATCTCGATCGCCTCGGCCGTCCAAGTAAGGCCGCAATGATCGGCGATGCTGCGCCCTGCGCGTTCCGGCTCCCGCACCAACTCTTCGTACACGACTTCGTGGAGTCGTTGGCCGAGCAAGTTGCGCCAGTGATTTATCAATTTATCGTAGGCCGCGAAGTAGCGCGCCAAATCCTCGAAGTCGTAGCTGAACGGGTAACCTTCGCCAAACAGCGTGCGGTACATCGCGAAACAGCTGTCGAGCGGTGAACGCCGCAGCAAAAGAATTTTCGCATCCGGCAGCGCCCGATGAATGGCGCCGCAATACAGGTAATTCATCGGCAGCTTCTCGACGATTTTGTCCGAGTCGTGCGATCCCGCGAGTCCCGCATAGTTCGCGGCGACCTTGTCCGGGTCTGCTTCGGCGGCTCGCTGGAACACATCGCCGGCGCCGCCGGAACCGGCGGCCATCAGCGCGCTGGCGAAATTGTCGGTTTCTCCGTTCGACCGTATCCCTGAAAGCCCGCTCAAGATTCGCTCGAGCAGCGTCGTCCCGGAGCGCGGCAGGCCGACGATGAAGATATACCTCGACGAACCGGTTAGGCTTCCCATCCGGCCCGACCAGCCGCAGGGATAGGCTGCTGCGATGCGTTGCAACTTGACTTCGTCCACAGCGACGTCGTAGGACAAGCGCGACCTGCGAGCCTGCGCCGCCCTGGCAAACCAGAGGAACGCCTCGTCGAACTGTTGCAGGTCATCGAACTCCTTGGCGAGTGCGTAGCCTAAAAAGACACGCGCGCGATCATCGATAGCGGGCCGCGCGAGCTGCGCCTGCAGTTCCCGGACATGGTTGAAGTCGGAAGTCTGGACGCGCAATTCGGAGCGCAGCAAGTAGCTGGGGTACTGCGCCGCATCGGCTGCAATGGAACGGTCGCATGCTGCTTCCGCTTCGCTGAGTCTGCCGAGATATCGTTCGCTGCATGCGAGGTTGTACCAAAACCTCGGAGTCTGCGGCGATAGCTCCACTGCGCGCCGATACAATGCACTTGCGCGCTCGTGCTTGCCCAGTGCCGTCGAAACGTAAGCAAGGCCGTCGTAGGCATCGGGGCCGCCGCTCTTAAGACTCACGGCCCGCAAAACCACCGCCTCGGCGTCATGCGCGCGCCCCAGCCGCAGTAAAATCGTGGCAAGCAAGCCATGTGTGGGCACGCAAACACTCGAGTCTGCAACCGCCCGTTCCGCCAGCGCCAGAGCCTCCGCGAGCCGCCCGGCGCGCAGTAGCCGGTATGCCTCAAGGTCGGGAGCTGCTGCTGAAGATGCCATGTCGCCCGGCAATTTGCGATCAGACGTCGAAAATACGGTAGGCATCCGCCAGCGACGTGAACGGATCGCCCACCGGCAGAAACTCGTGTGCGACGTATCCCGGGAAGCCCGTGCCGGCGATGGCTTCGGCCACGGCGCGATAGTTGAGCTCCTGGCTGCCGTCTATCTCATGCCGACCCGGCACGCCGCCGGTGTGGAAATGCGCGATCCACGGGATATTGTTGCGGATGGTGCGGATGACATCGCCTTCCATGATTTGCATGTGATAGATGTCGTACAGCAGTTTCACGCGCAGCGAGCCGACCGCCTGGATGACGTCGACGCCAAATGCGGTGTGGTCGCCCTCATAATCTATATGATCGATGCGGCTGTTGAGCAGTTCCACGCAGATGGTGACGCCGTGTTTTTCTGCCAGCGGTGCAATCCTGGACAGTCCGCTCACGCAGCTGGCCATGTCCTCTGCTTGACTCGCGCCGTGCCGATTGCCAAACATGGCGATGAGGTTCGGTACTCCGGCCTGTGCGGCCAGCGGGATGCTGGCTTCCAATTCGGCGAGCAGCATCGGGTGGTTCGCCGGGTCATTGAAGCCGTTCTGAATGAATGCTTGGCGCCGCGCGGGATAGCCCAGCGAGCACTTCATGCCGGCTTCCCGCACGACCTGCCATTCTTCGGGGTACAAAAGATCGATCGCGTCGAACCCTATTGTCTTGGCACGCAGGCACAGATCCGGCAGGGCGACGTCCTTCATGGTCCAACGCGCAATGGACTGTTTCAATCGGCCGTGATGCGCGACCGCCGCAGGCAGCCGCAGTTTCTCAAGATAGGAATAACTCACGCCGATGCTGGCGAGCGGCTTCTTCGCATCATCCTGTTCGACGAAAAAGTGCTCGGCCCCCGAGTCTCGGGCGCTCGCGAGCAGATTCGGCCAGTCGATGATCCCTGCGCCAACTTCCGTCATGCGGTGGTCCGGCGCACCCAACGAGTCTTTGACGTGAATCAACTTGCAGCGCCCCGGCCAGCGGTTGAAATAGCGCAGCGGATCCTGCCCGGCGCGTTCGATCCAGTACAGGTCGAGCTCGACGTAGACGAGCGAGGGATCGGTCGCTTCGAGCAGCACATCGAAGGGCAGCTTGCGATCGAGCGGTTTGAAGTCCACCGCGTGATTGTGATAGGCGAATCTTAAGGACGCCTTCGCCGCGGCCTGCGCGGCGCGAGTGAATCGATCGGCAACGCGGCGGTAGTCGTCGATCGAAGTGCGCGATGCTTCCGGAATGGAGGGGATGACCACATAGCGGCAGCCGAGGCGGCTCGCATCGTCGAGCACGGCGTCCCAGCCCCCATCCAGAGTCTCGAACGCTGCATGCATCGAGGGAGCGGTGAGTCCCCGACGATCCAGAGTCCTGCGGACGTGCGTGGCCGGGTGCCCAAACAGCCCGGCGAATTCCACCTCCTTGTAGCCGGCGGCCGCCACTCGCTTGAGGGTGCCGTCGAAGTCGCTCTGCATTCCCGAGCGAACGGTATACAGCTGGAGGCCGATCGGGCCGATGCCCGGCGCGGCCGCCGACGCGCGCGCCGATCGCGGCAAAGCCAGAGTGCCCAGCGCCAGCCCCGACGCGAGAAGAAAGTCCCGCCGTTCGGTATTCAAAGCTCGTTGCGCCGCATTTGCCCGACCGCGTAGTCACAGGCGCGCGCCGTCAGCGCCATGTAGGTAATGCTCGGATTCTGGCAGGCGCTGCTCGCCATGCACGCGCCATCCGTGACGAACAGGTTATGCACGTCCCACGCCTGATTCCAGGCATTGAGGACGCCGAGATCCGGCGCGACGCTCATGCGCGCACCACCCATTTCGTGGATGCAATGGCCGGGCGGATGGTCCACCGGCTGAAGCGTGATATCGGTGCAACCTGCGGCGTCGAGCATCTCGGCCATGCTGGCCATCATGTCGCGTTGCATGGCCCGCTCATTGTCGCGCCAGCGCACATCGATGCGTGCCGCCGGCACGCCCCACCTATCCTTCACCTCAGGATCGATGCTGACGCGGTTGTCGGCGTGCGGAAGCGTCTCTCCCCAGCCCGCGGCCGATAGCATCCAGGGACCCAACCCTTCGATCAGCGATTTCTTGAAATCCGCACCATAGCCCGGCATGGTCGTGCCGCGGTGCCAATCCCTTCGGCTCGAACCGCCTTGCATGCCATATCCGCGCAGGAAACCCGGGTGCTGAGACGACACGTTGCGAAAGCGCGCGATGTAGATGCCGTTCGGGCGCCGCCCGAAGGTGCGGCGATCATCGAAGCCGCTCATGGTGCCGACGGCTCCCGACCCGTAATGGTGATCCATGACGTAGCGGCCGAGCGTGCCGCTGGAATTCGCGAGCCCGTCGGGAAAATGCGCGCTCTTGGAGTTGAGCAGCAGGCGGGTGGACTCGATCGCCGAGGCGCATAAAAAGACCACGCGAGCCTTGTACTCGGCGTCGCGCAAAGTGTTGGCGTCGATGACGCGCACGCCGCGGATGCGGCCGCGCTTGGCGTCATGGGTCAGTTCCGCGGCGATGCTGTGCGGGCGCAGCGTCAGATTTCCCGTGGCGTTCGCGGCCGGCAGCGTCGAGGCGATGCTGTTGAAATACGAGTGGGTGATGCAGCCGCGGTCGCAGGGGCCGCAGTAGTGGCAAGCCGCGCGGCCGTTGTGATCCTCCGTGAGAATGGCCGCGCGCCCGATGGTCATGACGCGTTCGCCGTCGAAGGCTTTCAGGATCCGCTCCCGCGCCGTGCGCTCGACGCCGGTCATCTGCATGGGCGCAAGGAACTCGCCGTCGGGCAGCTGCGCGATACCCTCGCGTGCGCCCGAGACGCCGATGAACCGCTCCACGTGCGAGTACCAGGGAGCGATGTCCTTGTAGCGGATCGGCCAATCGTTGCCGTGGCCGTCCTTCGCGTTGGCCTCGAAATCAAGGTCGCTCCAGCGATAGACTTGCCGTCCCCATGTGATGGAGCGGCCCCCGACCTGGCGGCCGCGAAACCAGCTGAACGGCGCCTCGCTGGGATGCGTGTACGGGTTCTCGAGATCGTTGACGAAGAATTTATATCCGAGCTCGTCGCAGGGGTAGCAATCGGTCTGTATCGGGCGCTCGCGCTTCAATGGCGTGCGATCACCCCAAACGCGAAACGGGACCTCGTACGGCTGCACGTGCTCGACAAAATCCTTGGCGGGGTCGATGGGACCGCCTGCCTCGAGCACCAGAGTCTTGAGGCCTGCTTGCGTCAGCTCTTTGGCCGCCCAGCCGCCCGTCATGCCGGAGCCGACCACGATGGCGTCGAATTCGTACTGCTGTTTCACGTAGCGCTCGGCGGCGCGAGCGGCACATCGGGGTCGTAGCGCCCCGGCACCACCACCACCTTGAGGATGTTCTGCTGCACGGGCTTGCTCGTGAAGTAGCCGACAATGACCAGTTCCTTGAGCTGCACGTATCCGCGCTGCGCCGGATTCAAGTCCTTGGTTCCGCAGGCCGCATCGAGTTTCGCAATCACCAGCGCCAGTGCGCTGCCCTTCAGCAGGGAAAGATGCGCACCGGAGGTCAGCAGCGCAAAATCATCGATGGCGGCCAGATCAGCCATGAACCTCGAGCGCTGGGTGTCCGAGAAATACCCGGCGGCCACCCTGTCGATCCATGCCGGCACGCCCACGTCCGTGGCGCTCGGTGTGTCGCTGCGCGGCAGGATGGCGTCGGCGATGATGCCGATAACGCCGCTCGGTGCAGCTCCCAGCACCCGCGGCGGCAGGTCCGCGCCGGCGGCCACGGCGCTCCAAGCGGCCTCGGCGAAGCCGGGCATCAAGCTCAATGCCAGCCCACCCCGCACCAGGTTGGAAATGAGGTTGCGTCGATCAACCTTGATTGAACCGGGCATTCGCTCGCTCGCATGCGCGCCAAAGGCGCGGCCGTTGCCGAATCTGGCACAGAATGGGGTGCATTGTCGACCGCAATATATAATGGCGGCCGGCGGCAAAAGAATCACTGGGCGGCGGAGGGGTCAACCGTGAGTAGCAAAGCCTCGGCAATCCTGAAAGTCGATTCCCCGACGCTTCTCACGGTCGAGCTCAGCGACGGCGTGTGTTATGCGGTCCATCCCCTGTGGCTGCGCGAGCGCTCCGCCGATGCATCGAGTATGGATCTCTTGACCGGTCAACGATTGCACGATCCGTCGGACCTCGATCTCGATTTACGCGTTGTATCCATCGAGGAGCCGGCGCCGGGCCGGTTCAACATCAAGTTCAGCGATGGACACCAGACCGAATTTTCCGCCAGCGACATTCTCGCCGAGGCACTCATGCCGCCGGGCGATCAGGACTGTCCGAATGTGACGGTCTGGGACGGCACGCTCAAGGATCTGCCAAGGGCGAGGTGGAGCGGCCGGCCGGCCGATGCCGAGCTTCTTGATTGGACCGAACGGTTCTTAAAATATGGATTCATCATATTCAGCGGCGTCCCCTGCGCTGACAAGCAGGTATTGCGCGCGGCGTCCGTCTTTGGGTTTGCTCGCGAGACCAATTTCGGCGCATTTTTCAATGTACGCTCCGAGCCCAATGCCAGCGATCTGGCTTACACGTCATTTCATCTCGATCCTCACACCGACAATCCGTATCGATCGCCGGTGCCGGGAGTGCAACTGTTGCATTGTCTTACGAACGAAACGACCGGCGGCCTATCCACGCTGGTTGACGGAATCGCAGTGGGCGAAGCCCTGCGCGGCCGCGACCCGGAGGCGTTTCATGTGCTCAGCACGACGCCCGTGCGCTTTCGCTATCGCGACTCGGCAACTGAACTGGTGGCAAGCGCCCCTCCGATCGAGCTCGACGTCAGCGGCAAGGTAAAGACGATCCATTTCAGTCCCCGGCTGGATTTTGTTCCTCTGCTTCCGCCGCTGCAGTTGACTGCCTATTACCGGGCGCGGCGCCTGTTCGATCACATGCTGCGCTCGACCGAATTCGAGATTCGCTTCCTGCTGGCGAGCGGCGACCTCGTGATGTTCGACAACTGTCGATTGCTGCACGGGCGCACCAGTTTCGATCCTGCCCAGGGCTTGAGGCACCTGCAGGGCTGCTACATCGACATCGATGGGCCGCGCAGCTTGTACCGGGTTCTACGCCGCCGCCTGTCTTCGAGGAGTGCAACTACATGACTGCGCTGGTGAGTTTCACGCGTATGGAGGATGGCACCAAGGAGGACTACGAACTGTTGGACCATTCCGAGCAAGAGTATGCACGGAATCTTCCCGTTAACCTGCTGGCGGCACTTCGAAAGCTCGACCACTCCCTCGAGGGTTATCCCGTCAGTCGTTTGGGTCATTCCTTGCAAGCGGCAAGCCGCGCGCTGCGCGACGGCGCGGACGACGAGCTGATCGTGGCAGCACTGCTGCATGACATCGGCGATGAATTGGCGCCCTACAACCACACCGAGATTGCGGCGGGGATTCTCCGGCCGTATGTGCGTGCGGAAGTGACCTGGATCGTCGAGCAGCACGGACTGTTTCAGAACTACTACTATGTGCATTTCCGGGGCGGCAATCGCAATGAACGAGACAAGTTCATTGGCCACCCGTGGTACGAAGCCTGCAGGAATTTTTGCGCCAATTGGGATCAGTGCTCCTTCGACCCTGCTTACCCCTCGCTGCCGCTGGCAAGCTTTGAGCCCTTGGTGCATAAAATTTTTGCGCGCGCGCCGCACGATCCGAGATATCTGATCACTACATAAAGGGCGAATTCCCATGCATAGCTACCTCTTGGCGCCAATAGTGGCCCTGGTACTCTGGACGTTTGTGATGTGCGCGTGGCTCTACGCCACACGCATTCCCGCCCTGCGGCAGCTGAAAATCATCCTCGATCCGCGGCGACCCGCCGAGGAATTTCAAAAGCTGTTGCCGGCCGAGGTGCGCTGGAAGGCGGACAACTACAACCATCTGATGGAGCAGCCGACTCTTTTCTATGCGGTTGCGCTTACTCTGGCGTTGCTGGGCGCGGACCAGGGTTTCAATATCTGTCTGGCATGGCTGTACGTAGCCTTGCGCGTGGTGCACAGCCTCGTTCAGGCCACCGTCAATATCATTTTGCTGCGCTTCGCCATCTTCATGACCGCGACACTGGTACTGCTGCTCATGTCGGTACGCGCGGCGCTGATCGTGTTCTAAGGGGGCCGAAATGAATTTACAACGTCGGCAGATTCTCGGTATGGGTGCTGGTGCCGCGCTGACCTCCCTGGTCGGCAACTGGTCGCGGGCGGCAGTCGATGCAAGCGCCGTCACGCCGGTGGTCGAAACCACCAATGGTCCGATCGTCGGCTACATCACCGACGGCATCCAGACCTTTCGCGGCGTGCGCTACGGCGCGCCGCCGGTCGGCGCGCTG